>ENA-USTZ01000855-USTZ01000855.1-human-gut-metagenome-genome-assembly--contig:-NODE-855-length-12751-cov-1.996449_pt1 | contig 12751 bp, 10 predicted proteins | sample MGYA00250049_ERZ773375 | MGnify/ENA primary metagenome ERZ773375 (study PRJEB29103, sample SAMN06111956) | human gut metagenome | biome: human gut; feature: ankylosing spondylitis patient; material...
CAGCCAGTTCGGACAGATTCATCCGATGCTTGCCGAAGGCATCACAGCAATGCACGTTGGCGACCACTTCAAATTCTACGTCAACCTGGGCGCAGAAGTTCCACAAAACTTCAAACCTTACGACTTCATCGTCTTTGACATCAAGCTCGTAGAGCCAGCAGCCGAAAAGGCAGAACCAGAAAAATAAAATCCTGTCAAGGACTCACCGAAGCACGCTTCCCACGTTTGGGCGAGCGTGCTTTTTTATTGATGCAAAAAGCCCTGTTTTAGTAAATTAAAGCAACATTTTCTTGCAACTTTGTCACCCAAACGCCAAATTCTGCGTAATTTGACAATCTTTTGTAATCGCGCAGAAAAATCTTAACAAAAATGCAATGAAAAAAATTTTGTTATTCCACAATATAATTCATATCTTTGCTCCAAATCACTAATTTAAAAATCATTTAGTATGAAAAAACTTTTACTCTCTTCTTTGATGCTCGCTGCCGGCATTTTCGCCGCATCTGCAGCCGAAGCAACAATTGATTTCTCACAGCAAGGCTGGAGTAATGAATTTGAGTTGACCGCATCAACCCCAATCGGCGACAGCGGAATCAGTGTTGCGTTCGCCAAGGGCAAAGGCACAACAGTTCCAAAGTACTACAATTCAGGCACAGCAGTCCGTATGTATTCCGGCAACACAATGACACTTGCCGTTCCACAAGGAACAACCGTTACCAACATCGCGATGAAGCTTGCTTCTCAGACATACGCTTTTGCTGATGACAATACGGGCTACAATGCTTCTACCGGCACTTTCACCGCCGACCCTAAGACAGCCAGAACAGGCTCATGGACCGGCACTGCCACCGAAGACCTTGTTCTCTCCCTTGTCAACAAGCAAAACACCGCAAAAAAATGGCCGCAGCTCCGCATCGTTTCAATGACAGTGACTTACACCGCCGGAGTAGAGACAAAGTGCGCCACTCCAAAATTCTCTTTGGCAGAAGGCAAATACTACAACCCGTTGGAAATTACATTGACAACATCTACCGCTGATGCAAAGATCATGTACTCAATCAACGGCGCAGCAGCTGCAGAATACTCTGCACCTATCGCACTCAGTGAGGTAGGCACCTACGCAGTGAAGGCTTATGCAGTCAAGACAGGTCTTGAGAACAGCGCAGAGGCAGTTGCCAACTACGAAATCGCAAACCCAGTAGAGGTTGGCAGCATCGCCGAGTTTATCATGTCAGGCGAGTCAGACGCCACTCCAGCCTACAAATGGACATTCCCAGTAGTCGTAACAGCCCAGATCAAGGGTGAAGGCTTCGGCGCAACTTACGTTAAGGACGCAGCCGGCGACGTTATGTATATCTTCGGCAAGGACGTGCCAGCCTACAATACAGGCGACGTTATCCCAGCAGGTGTAGTTGGTAAATACCAGAACTACAACGGCGTTTACGAAATGACTTATCCTAACGGCGACTCCTTCGCACCGGCATCAGGCAACGAGGGCTTCACACCAGCCGTTGTTGGCGCAGGCACAATCAAGGCAGACGACGTAAACAAGGTTGTTGTCATCTCCGGTACTTATGTAGAGACAACAGAAGGCACAAAGACAACCAAATCAATGCAGGACGCAACAGGCTCAATCACTGTTTACTATCAGTCGAAATGGGGCGTTGAGTCGGCAACAAACGGCACAAAATACGATCTTCTCTGCGCAGTAGGTTTGTACAAATCAGCCGTACAGGTTTATCCTATCAAGTTCTTGCCGGAAGGCGGCAGCGTTGAGACAGTCAGCACAGCAGCAGCTGTACGCGCTCTTGAAGGCGGCATCGAGGTTAATGCAGAAGGCAATGTATTGGTTGTGAACGCAGCCGGTCAGGTTGTAGCCAACCAGGCAGTAAACGGCACAGCAACAATCGCCCTTGCAAAAGGATTCTACATTGTACGCGCAGCCGACACAGTGGCAAAAGTAATCGTAAAGTAAACGGATTGCAATAGTCAATAAACAAACCGTCCCGGCGATGTATGAAGCATTGCCGGGACGGATTTTTTTTGCGTTGTTGCGCGCGTTTACTTCTCGCGCATATAAAGATTTATCGGAGTGCCAGTGAAGTCCCATTGCTCGCGAATCTTGTTTTCCAGATAGCGTCGGTAAGGCTCCTTCACCCACTGCGGCAGGTTGCAGAAGAACACAAACGTAGGGATACGCTGGTCTTTCAGCATTGTGACATACTTTATCTTCACATATTTGCCCTTGTTTGCCGGTGGCGGATATGCGCCTATCACCTCCTGCATATAGTTGTTGAGCTGCGATGTGGGCACGATGCGCTTGCGGTTGTTGTAAACCTCCACAGCCGTCTCCAGCACCTTGTATATGCGCTGCTTTGTGAGCGCGGATGTGAAGATGATAGGGAAGTCGGCAAACGGCGCGAAACGGTCGCGTATCGCCGCCTCGAAATGCTTTATCGCCGCCGTGCTCTTGTCCTCCACAAGGTCCCATTTGTTGACACAGACAACGAACCCCTTCTTGTTTTTCTGAATGAGCGAGAAAATGTTCACGTCCTGCGCCTCGATGCCGCGAGTGGCATCAATCATCAGGATGCAGACGTCGCTGTTCTCGATGGAGCGGATGGAGCGGATCACACTGTAGTACTCGATATCCTCGTTAACCTTCGCTTTCTTTCTGATACCGGCAGTGTCGACCAGATAGAAGTCGAATCCGAATTTAGAATAGCGCGTGTAGATGCTGTCGCGCGTTGTTCCGGCGATGTTTGTCACGATGTTGCGGTCCTCGCCGATAAACGCGTTGATTATCGATGATTTTCCAGCGTTCGGACGTCCTACGATGGCGAAACGCGGCAACTGCTCCACCGTCTCGTCTATTTCGTCTTTCGGCGGGAAACGCTTCATAATCTCATCGAGGAGGTCGCCCGTACCCGATCCGCTGATTGCAGAGAGACAGAAGGGATCGCCCAGACCGAAAGAATAGAATTCGGCGGAGTTGTAGCGCCATTCGTTTGAGTCGCACTTGTTGGCCACGAGAATCACCGGCTTGTTGGAGCGACGGAGTATCGCCGCCACCTTGTCGTCGAGGTCGGTCACGCCGTTCATCGCATCGACTACAAACAGGATTTCGTCGGCCTCCTCTATGGCTATCGCCACCTGCTTGTTGATTTCGCCCTCGAAGATGTCCTCCGAGTTCACCACCCATCCTCCGGTGTCGACAATTGAAAACTCCTGACCGCACCAGTCCACCTTTCCGTACTGGCGGTCGCGCGTAGTGCCCGAAGTGTCGTCGACAATCGCCGTCCGCGACTGCGTAAGGCGGTTGAACAGAGTTGATTTACCCACATTGGGGCGTCCTACAATTGCTACTAATCGTCCCATATCTCTTTTCCTTTCCTTTAAATTTTATTCAACATATCCGAATGCGCGCAGTTTGTTTTCGCGGTTGCGCCAGTCGGGCTCCACTTTCACAAAAATCTCAAGAAACACCTTCTTCCCGAAAAATTTCTCGATGTCGCGCCTCGACTCCATTCCCACACGTTTCAGCTTCTGCCCGCCGTGTCCGATTACGATGCCTTTCTGGCTGTCGCGTTCCACGTAGACCACCGCCATGATGTGGATGTCGGTTTTTCCCTCGTCATACTTCTCCACAATCACCTCTGTTGCGTAAGGCACCTCCTTGTCGTAGGTCAGCAATATCTTTTCGCGGATAATCTCCGTAACGAAGAAGCGCGCAGGCTTGTCGGTGAGGGCATCCTTGCCAAAATAAGGCGGCGACGGCGGCAGCAGTTGCGGGAGCGGCAACAGCCATAGGAGCGCTTACCACAAAAGCGATAGAGGGATACGCAGCACAGGAACAGCTTGTAGGCGGTGTAGAAACTCTTTTCAAAACGTCGTCTGATACGGTTGTTGGTTATGCAAACGACGCATATAAAACAGCCGGAATGTCTGCAAATGAGTACATGGAAACAGTTACCAGCTTTTCAGCGTCGCTGCTTGCCAGTATGAATAATGACACGGCAGCGGCAGCAGAAAAGGCAAACGTGGCAATTACGGATATGTCAGACAATGCAAATAAAATGGGTACTGATATATCGCTTATACAGAACGCCTATAACGGTTTTGCAAAGCAGAATTATACCATGCTGGATAACTTAAAACTGGGATATGGCGGTACACAAGAGGAAATGCAGCGACTGCTTGATGATGCAAGCAAGCTATCCGGCATTAAGTATGATATTTCATCATATTCAGACGTTGTAGACGCTATTCACGTCGTACAGACGGAAATGGGCATAACAGGGACAACGGCAAAAGAGGCAAGTACAACAATAGAGGGTTCGGTTAGTTCTATGAGTTCAGCGTGGGACAACTGGGTAGCTGGAATGGCAGACAGCGAGGCGAATTTCTCACAGCTTACAAGCAATCTGGTAGACAGTATTTTAACAGTGGTAGGGAATATAGCACCCAGGGTAATAGAAACAGTGCCGAGGCTGGTAAGCGGACTGGGAGAAATCGTAGAGCAGCTTGCAACGTATATACCACAGGTTATACAGGAGTTATTACCGCCTTTAATGAGTGGCGTACAGGACTTGCTTAATACGCTGGTTGGAATGCTGCCGGAAATGATAAGCATAATCGGGCAGATTATACCGACAATCATAGATACGCTACTTACCATTTTACCGCAGCTTTTAGAGGCAGGTGTACAGATTATTACGGAATTGGCGCAAGGTATCTCACAAGCGTTACCTACATTGCTGCCAACAATCGTAACGGTGGTTACGAACATTGTAACCATGCTGATAGAAAATATACCGTTGCTGATTACAGCAGCATTACAGCTGCTTACGGGGCTGGCACAGGGAATGGTAGCAGCGCTGCCTGTACTGATCGAGGCACTGCCGGAAATCATAACGGCTATCATAAATGCGTTGATTGAGGGTATACCGCTTATTATCGAAAGTGCGGGCGATATTATAGTTGCGCTGATTGACGGCATCATAGATGCAATACCGCTTTTAATCGCAGTCATACCGCAAATTATAGCAGCCATTGTAACAGGACTGATTACGGGGCTGCCTAAGATTTTGACGGCGGCAGGCAAGCTGGTAACGACAATCATAAATAAAATAAAAGAGCTACCTACTCTGATACCGCAGGCAATCGTTGCGGGCGTTGAGAAAATAGCAGAGTGGGGCGCAAATATGCAGGAAAAAGGCGGCACAGTTATAACGGATTTTGTAACGAAAGTTATAGATATTGTTAAGGAGCTGCCGCAGAAAATCTGGAACAGTATAGTAAGCGCAGTAACCAGAGTGGCTACGTGGGGCGCAAATATGCAGACCAAAGCCAAAGAAGTAATGAACACAATGCTTACGAACATTGTAACGATTGTGAAAGAAACGCCTGCTAAAATCTGGAACAGTATAGTAAGCGCAGTAACCAGAGTGGCTACGTGGGGTAACAATATGCTTACGAAAGCCAAAGAGGTAATGAACGCCATGGTAACAGGCGTTATTACGATTGTTAAGGAACTGCCGCAGAAAATCTGGAACAGCATAGTAGGGGCAGTAACCAGAGTGGCTACGTGGGGTAACAATATGCTTACGAAAGCCAAAGAGGTAATGAACGCCATGGTAACGGGCATTGTTACGATTGTTAAGGAAATACCGCAAAAGATTTATAACAGCATTTCTGGTGCAATTTCCAAAGTGGCTACATGGGGTACAGAAGTAAAGAACAAAGCCGTAGAGGGCATGAAAAATGTAATTACTGGAATAACAGACGTATTTAAGGATATTGGCAGTACGTTTGCAGGGTTCGGTAAAAACATGGTAGAGGGCATCTGGAACGGCATAAGCGGCGCTACGAGGTGGATAAAAGACAAAATAAGCGACTGGGTAGGAGACGTTACCGACTTCCTTAAAGATTTATTCGGAATTGCCAGCCCGTCTAAGCTGATGCGTGACGAAATCGGCGTATATCTGGCGCAGGGTATCGGCGTTGGCTTTTCTAATGAAATCGGCGGCGTTAAGAAAATGATTGAGGACAGCGTACCGCAGGAGTTTGACGTAGACGCAAAGGTAAATGTAGGCAATGAATTTAAGTATGATAACGACGACAAAAAGCCAAAGCCGAGAGGTGGCGGCAGTGCAGCAGGCGGCGTAGTTGTCAATCAGTATATTTATGCGAATACCACGGACTATGCAAAGCAGCAGAAAGAGGCAGCTCGACAGTTCAGAATGATAGCAAGGACGGTGTAACACATGGAAAATGAAAAACTGACTTACATAAATTCAAGGGGCGAGCGGTTAGAGCTGGGAGTAGACAGCGTATACCATTGCAATATAAGTAAAGACGTAGAGGGCATTTCCGGCGTTACGAGCGTCATTTACAGCACAAACAGTATGGGACAGCACGGCGACACCTACGTAGGGCAGCGTATCGAGGCGAGGGACATAGACGTAGTGGGACATATCAACACACGGGACAAGGCGCAGGCATTGGAACTGCGCCGCCGTATGCTTAAGATATTTAACCCAGAGCTTAGCGCTACGCTGGTGTATGAGTACGGCGGCTTTAAGCGCGTGATTGATTGTAGGGCGTATGGAGAGCCTAAGATACTAAAGAAAGAGGTACTTTATGAGTTTGATTTACAAATAGAGTGCCTTAACCCGTTCTGGCGGGAAGAGGAAGAAACAAAAGAGGATATAGCAAGCTGGGTGGCTGCGTGGCATTTCCCTTGCGTTATCGAAAAGGACAGCACAAAGAGCATGATATACGGATACCGAGCGGAAAGCGTAATAGTGGACTGCTACAACGAGGGCGACGTATCAACGGGAATGAGGATAAGGTTTACAGCACTGGGGACAGTTTCAAACCCGATACTGCTTAATGTGGATACCGAGGAATTTATACAGATTAACGCCACTATGAAAACGGGCGACGTGATAGAGATTAACACGAAGTACGGCAGCAAGGGCGCTAAGCTGATAAGGGACGGCGTAGAAACCGACTATTTCCGCTACATTGATGTAGACAGTACATTTATGCAGCTTGCCATAGGCGACAATATGTTTAGGTATGATGCAGCCAGCGGCGTAAATTCTCTGGAAGTATCCATATTCTACAGCAAGGAATTTTTAGGAGTGTGACGGTATGGAGCTTAGAGTATTTGACAAGACAGTACAGCCGCTGGGAGCTATAGACGAGCTGGCAAGCCTGCTATGGCATACAAAGTATTTTGACGTAGGAACTTTTAGCCTGCTTGCGCCGATTACGGACAATAACAGCCGTTTGCTGGTAGAGGGTAACTTAATAACCAAGCACGACGGAAAAAAGGAAGTAAAGACCGCTGACGGCGGCGTATGGCGCAGGGCAGCGCAGATAACCTATGTACACATTACCAAAGACGAGAACGGCGTAGAGCAGTTAGAGGCGCAGGGCTATATGCTTAGCTGGTGGCTTAATAAGCGTTGCATTTATCCGCAGATTGTGGCAACAGGTACAAACCAGTACCTTATAAACCTTATGGTAAAGAACAACTGCGGTAGCGAGGCAGGCACAAAGCGGCGTTTTCCATTGTTTACATTTCTGGCGCAGGAAACCATTGACGGCGTGGCGGTTGAATATGCAAACGAGGTATACGCACAGCTGGGGCAGGAAGTAAAGGCAAGGGCGCAGGCTGGAAAGTTGGGCTACGACATTCTGCTTAACGAAAGAGAGAGAATGTTTGGTTTTTATCTGTATAAGGGCAATGACCTTACAGCCACAAATACTGAGGGTAACACGCCCTGCATATTTTCAAAAGATTTTGATAATGTCAATGAGCAGGAATATACAGCAAGTATAGAGAACTGCGGCAACTTTATTTATGTGCAGGGAGCAGCTGACGACGACGGCAGCCAGCCAGTAACCACAGTGGACGGCGAGGGCGCAGCGGGGCTGGATTTGGTAGAGGTATTTTGCGACGCTACGGACATTGCCAGAAAATACCAGCAGGGGGAAACAGAAGTAACAATACCGCTGAATACCTATATTGCAATGCTGAAAACGAGAGGCAGCGCAGAGCTGGAAAACTACGGAAAGAACATAAATTTTGTAAGTACCATAAATACAAATTCAAACTTGAAATTTAAGGCTGATTTTGATTTAGGCGACCGCATTACTTGCAAAGAAACCAAGTGGGGCATACAGATAGATGCACGTATTACAGAAGTAACGGAAACATACCAGAAAGGCAAGGAAACCGTAGAGGCGACTTTTGGCGACAGCCTGCCGACACTGGTAGACCAGATTAGGAAAGTGAGGTAGCAGAAATGGCAAACAGCTTACCGTTTAATGCCGTGGCAGTAGACGGAGAGTACGACAGGGTATATAAAGCCGAGGATTGGGCGTGGTACTTTGCTACTTTCATTGCAAACGGCATTTTTCCAAAGCCGAGCGACGGGCTACAGGTGGTAGCTTACAGCGGCATGGAAATAAGAGTAAATGCAGGCTATGCCTTTATAAACGGCTACGCCTTTAGAAATCCTGCAACGCTTAGCGTAACACTGGATACGGCAGAGGGAGCGCTTAACAGGGTGGACAGGGTAGTAGTTCGCTGGGATTTGCCGCAAAGAGATATGTATATTGCGGTGCTGAAAGGCACACCGTCTGCAAAGCCGACAGCAACGGCAGTAACACGCACTACGGAAATATGGGAGCTTGCGCTTGCAGATATTTACGTAGGCAAGGGTGTAACAAGGATACAGACGCAGAACATCACAGACCAGCGGTTTAATAGCGCAGTCTGCGGCATTGTAACAGGAACGGTGGAAGAGATAGACGCAAGCGTGCTTACAAAGCAGTTTACGGACTTTTTCAACACCTACAGCGCAGCCGTGCTGGACGAGTTCAGCACATATAAGCAGAACATGGAAAAGTACCTTACAGAGATTGCGGGCGTATATGACAGCTACGTAAGCAAGACAGAGGGCTTATTTGCGCAGTATGAGAGCCGGTTTAATGAAAGATACAGCAGTTTTGAAAGCACGCTTGACAACTGGGATAAGGAACTTTTAAACGCCTATACAGACTTTATGGCAAAAATTAAGCTATTCCAGTCGGACGCTGAAAACGAATTTAACACATGGTTTGAGAGTATCAAGGACAAGCTGGGCGAGGACATAGCAGGCAGCCTGCAACTGCAAATTGAAGAGCTGGCAGCAGCCATGCAGGAAGTGAAAAAGCAGGCAGAGGCGGGCACGAAAGAAACCAAAGAGGTAATAGCAGCGCTGGACGAGCGACTTAAGAGAGTAGAAAGCGGCTGGGGCATTGACTATAAGCATGATGCTGTACTGGGATTGTGCTACATGGGTGCGGCATACATGAGCCAGCATTACGAAAGAACAGTAGAAACGGCAGTGTTAGGGGTTACCTACGTGGGTAATTCCTATCTTGCAAATACATTTTAGAAAGGCGGCAGACCATGAAAGGATTTCCTAAAGTATTAAAGACAAAAGAGGACTATTACAACTGCCTTGCTATGGTAGCAAGCGGAGAACTGGCGGCAGCGGATTTGCTGGCAAAAATCGAGAGCGCAGAGAACCAGCGTTATATTGAGTGCGGCGTAGCAGCTGTAGAGGAAGAGAAAAAGGCGGTTACGGTATATTACTGCGACGAGGCAGCGGTAGGTATGAAATTCGTAGCGGGCGACGTATCCGGCACGGTGCAGGGAGTAACACATATCCAGACCGACGAGGCAGCGGCAGCAGGAGAGGCAGGAAACGACAGAACAGCCCTTACACTTTCCAAAGCGGTAAAAGCGGGCTGCAAGGTAATTGCGCTGGAACGCACAGACACCGTGGCAGGAATGACAACAGACGACATTGCAGCACTGAAAGGAGTATTAAAGCAGTATGAGTAGATTATTAGTGGACGACGTTACAAAGACCGACGCAAGGGCGCTTTTGAACGTAAATAAAATGGCTACAATCAGCGATATTGTAGCACCGAGCAATGAGTACATTTACGCCAGCGGAGCAAATGAACTGACCGTAGTAGAGGGTTGCGTAATTGCCGTGGGTGGTGCTGGAATTTTCAAGACAGCAAACACCATTCTTACGGCTGCTAATCTGGACGCAGGCAGCGCTTTTGCGGTAGGTAAAGACTATTACGTATATATCTGCGATAGCAGAATTGACAGCGCAGACGAGAAATACGTAATTTCCCTTAACTCTACATACCCGACGGGCTGGAACGCTACAAACAGCCGTAAAATCGGCGGCTTTCATTATGGACGCTGCCGCAAGGTGGACAGCAATTTACAGCCGCTTAATGGCAGCAGCGTTATTTTTGGCACAGGCTGGGAAAGCGCAGTAAGCAACGGCATTGTACCACGTTCTGTATGGACACTGGGACACCGCCCGAAATGCAGCCCAGAGGGTATGGTATATTTAGGCGGCGGCACATGGGTAGACATTTACCTTAATTCTGACGACGGAGCGAAGGGCTTGAAATCAGAGTACGGCTGCGCACCTATGACGGGTACAGAAAGCATGAACTGGTACAACTTTGTAGAACGTCTGGCAAAGAGCGGTAAGCGTCTGCCGAACTATGCAGAGTTTTGCGCTTATGCTTTTGGCAGCCCTGCCGGACTGGATAACGCAAATACAAACGCATGGAGCGCCACCAGCAATACAGGCAGAGGCGTAACGGGCAGCGTAGTAAATGCCGTTTCTTCCGTGGGTGTTGTAGATGCCGTGGGGCGTGTATGGGAGTGGCTGGACGAGCTTATTACAAGAGCGGAACACGCCACAAATGCAGACTACCACGCAAGCGTAGCGTGGGGCTGGGACAAGAAAAGCCCATTGAACACAGGCGAGAAGTCTTACAACGTTGGTAACATTTACCAGTATTACGCATATTCTCTGGCGGCGCTGATGGCGGGCGGCAACTGGCGCGATGGGGCGAATTGCGGCGCTCGTGCCGTGTGTTGCAACAGCTACCCGTGGTATGTCGATCCGCACGTTGGCGCTCGTGGGGCGTGTGACTCTCTGTAGACGGCGGGCGAAAGCCCAGCCGGATAAACGGGGGTAAGACATGGACATACAGACAAAAACAGATATTATACACCAGAAAATATACGATTTTCTGCTATATATTTACCCTCTGCTTACGAAGTACCCAAAGTATGAGAAATTCAGTTTACAGACGGCGACCAGAAACGCAATTCTTGAAATGCTGCAAGAGGTTATAAAGTGGGATAAGACGGCAACGAAAAGCCACTTATACACGGTAGATACGGCATTGCAGGAAAGTAAAGAATTGCTGCGGCTGGCGCATGATTTGAAATATAGCGCCATGAACGCACGGCACTACGGCGAGAGCTGCCGCAAGCTGAAAGAAATAGGCGTTATGCTGGGCGAACTGATAGAAGAGGTAAAGACCAGAAAATAGCAGGATATGGGGCAGCTGCTTACTTACAGCCTCTGGCGGCGCTGATAGCGGGCGGCAACTGGAACAATGGGGCGAATTGCGGCGCTCGTGCCGTGAATTGCAACAACTACCCGTGGAATGTCAATACGAACATTGGCGCTCGTGGGGCGTGTGACTTAGTGAGAACATTACAGGCACAGAGTTCTACGGAATACTGGCAAGGACTTAGAAAGGGATAAGACCGAGTGTTTAATATCCTATAGTCAGAGTGGCTGTCCCGCCGTGACGAAAAGAGAAAAAATACGGCTGCTGGTTAGTAGCTACGGCGAAAGGCAGGAGCTTAATACTTGAAGAGAGTAGGATACATTACCGATAAGGACGGGCGGCACATTACGCTTTTAGAGGCTATGGGCGACTATGGAAACGTACAGAAAGCCTATAACAAAGCCAGAAAGTGTAAACGCCACAGAAAAGACGTACTGATTTTTACGAAAGACAAAGAGGAAAACTTAGACAAGGTGCGGGAAGATATTCTAAACCTTGCCTATGAGCCGAGCGAATACCATTACTTTAAGGTGTACGAACCGAAAGAGCGGCAGATAATGGCGCTGCCGTTCTATGACAGGGTGGTACAGCACGCCATAAACAACGTGTTAGAGCCTATATTTGATAAGCGGTTTATATCACAGTCTTACGCCTGCCGGAAAGGTAAAGGTATGCACGCTGCGTCTGATACGCTAAAAGAGTGGCTGTATGAGTGGAACAAATACCACCCAGACCAGCCGCTTTATGCTATCAAGGCAGACATACACCATTATTTCCAGAGCATAGACCATGCGATATTAAAGGCTGAAATACGTAAGGTTATAAAAGACGCTGGGGTACTGGCATTGCTGGACAGGATAATAGACCACAACGGCAATATGCCGGACGGCGTAGGGATACCAGTAGGAAACCTTACCAGTCAGCTATTTGCAAATATCTATCTGGACGCATTAGACCAGTTTATCAAGCACGAGCTGGGCGTAGAGGCGTACATACGCTATATGGACGACTTTGTAATATTAAGCCCAGACAAGGAACAGCTGCGTAGCTGGCTTGCACGGATAGAGCAATTTTTACGGGAAGAGCTTAAGTTAGAGTTTAACCCGAAAACTACCATACTGTCAGCAAAGAACGGTATAGACTTTGTAGGCTACAAACACAGGGCAACGCACAGGAAAGTACGAAAGGACAGCATAAAGCGCATAAAGCGTACTATCAAGAAGTGCGAGAGCGGTAAAATCACAAAAGAACAGTTACAAAAGAGTATATGGTGGATACATGTTATGAC
>ENA-USTZ01000858-USTZ01000858.1-human-gut-metagenome-genome-assembly--contig:-NODE-858-length-12735-cov-3.331016_pt1 | contig 12735 bp, 8 predicted proteins | sample MGYA00250049_ERZ773375 | MGnify/ENA primary metagenome ERZ773375 (study PRJEB29103, sample SAMN06111956) | human gut metagenome | biome: human gut; feature: ankylosing spondylitis patient; material...
ATTCCGCTTGCCGCACAGATGGATGGGGAAAGTCCCAGGATATGTCCAAGGACACAGCCAAAAGTGGCTCCGATACAGAACGACGGCACGATTTCTCCGCCACGGAATCCGGCACGCATGGTCAGTACGGTAAGTACCAGTTTCCAGAAGAAATCCAGTGTTCTGACATTTCCGTGTTCAATCGCCTGTGCGATCAGTCCGGTACCGGCTCCCATGTAGTCGGTGGTTCCGAGAAGCTTTGTGATCACGATAATTGCAACGCTGGCAACAACAACGCGGACATAGACGTTTTTCAGATATTTCGCATAAAAAGCGGAAATCCCGTTCAGTGCCATGCAGAACAAAATACTGAGTCCGGCACAGCAAAGTGCCACGATACCCATTTTGATTCCGCTTTCGATCGTAAGTGCCGGAATACTCGTCACATGAAAGGCCTCCGGGTTGATGCCCATGGATGCTGCAAATCCAGACGCGATCAGACTCGCGCTTCCATGGTGCTTTTGACGGCAACGCTGGTGGCGTATACGCGCGGAGCGTTCATAGAGCGGCGCAAGTAACCGGCGATCTCCAAAGCGGCAATCGCGTTTTTGACCTTGGTGTCAAGCTGCAGTTCGTCGTACTCGAGACCGGCTTTGCGCGCAAGCTCGAGCGGAGAAATTGAAAAGCGCTTGCTTTTCATCGACTTGATGGCGTTCCAGATGAGCTGGATGTCGGCAAGCGTCAGTTTGGATTGACGCAACAGCGCAAAGTGCGTGTTGAGGTCTTCCTCGTTAAAGAGGATGCAGCACTGCGCCTGAAGCGACTCGTCTCGGCCTGCGCGACCCGACTCCTGCACGTAGTTTTCAAGCGACGACGAGATGTTGTAATGCACCACCAGAGCGACGTCTTTTTTGTCCACTCCCATGCCGAAAGCATTGGTGGCGACGATCGTCTTGACGTGGCCCGCGATGAACGCATCCTGATTGGCGCTTTTTTCGGCCGCATCCATGCGTCCGGCAAAGGCAACGGCTTCTAGACCGTCGGCTGTGAGGGCCGCGGCAAGCTCCTTGGTTTCCCGCACGGTGGCCACGTAAACGATGGCGGGGCCTTCGGCTGCTTCAATCAGCTCACGCAGACGTGCGTAGCGCTCGGCATCGTTGTCAACGTGAATGACGCGATAGCTCAGGTTCTTGCGTTCGGCCGAAGTCGCAAGGATGCGCAGCTCAAGGCCGAGCCTTTGCTTAAAGTAGTCGCAGATGTCCTGAATGACCTTTTGCTTGGCCGTGGCCGTAAAGCACGAAACGGCAATCTTGCATTGGCCGCCGTAAAAGTCTTCGAGCTTTTTGATGAAGTCGGCGATGAAAAGATAATCAACGCGAAAGTCGTGGCCCCAGACCGAAAAGCAGTGCGCCTCATCGATCACAAAGCGCGCCACACGACGCTGCTGCAGAGCGGCCAATATCGAGCGGGAGCGAAGCGACTCGGGGGCAATGTACAAAAGGGTGGCTTCGCCGCTGATCACGGCTTCCAGCGCTCGGGAGCGTTCGATCGGACTCAAGAGCCCGTTGATGGTGACGGCGCGACTGATGCCTTTGGAGACGAGGTTTTCCACCTGATCCTTCATGAGCGACTGCAGGGGCGAAATGACGACCGTGAGCGCTCGGGTGAGTTCGCCTTGCATCAGGGCGGGCAGCTGAAACGTGATCGACTTGCCGCCGCCCGTGGGAAAGACCGCCAAGAGCGATTCGCCGCCCACGGCCGCACGCGCGGCCATTTCCTGCAGGGGTTCTCCGTTGTAGGTTCGAAACGAGTCGAAACCGAAAAAGCGAGAAAGAGCCGCTTTGACGTCAAGGCGTTCTTTGCAATAGGGGCATCCCTTTTTGCAGGGCGCATAGCGCAGCGCATTGAGCACCGACTGCGTGGCCGGGTAATTGGTGTTGACCCAGGGCGGAATGACGTCTGCGGGTTCTGCAGCGCGAATGAAGGCAAGCGCGTAGGCGAGTTCTGCCGGTTGCCGCTTGGCCAGGCCGTCAAGATCGGCGTGAATGCACAATTTGTCTGCCATCAGGCGTTTGATGACGCCTGCGGGATCCGCAAAGGTCGGTGTCTGGACGTTTAAGCACCGGAAAAAGCCCGCAAACTCCGGCCGGTTTTTGAGCATGGCGCAAAATAAGCGCTGCAGCACGCCGGGCAACTCATTGAAAGCTGCGACCTCTTCCTCAAAAAGCGTCATCGCCTTGCGGGCGTCCGACAGAGGATTGTTGAGTTCGTCGGTCAGAAGCTTTTCGTCTTTGAGCAGGTTGTGAAAACGCTTGCGCGGAAAGAGAAGAGCAGACAACGGCAGCGTATCGACGGCTTGCGGTCCGTCGCCCAAGACGGGGCGCAGATACTGCATGTCAAAGGCTACGATATTGTGTCCGCAGACAAAATCGGCTGATTTGCAAGACTCTTTGAAGGCAGCGACATTGCTCGAATGAAAGAAACGACCGTCGGCACGGCACGCACCCAGATCAACGATTTGGCCGGTTTCAGGAGACACTTCGGCATCAATAAAGACGATGGCGTCCTTATTGAAGGTGCCCGGCAGCAGCACGGGACCTTTGGCCAAAGTGGGTAGATTGCTCATTGAAACTCAGTAGTTGTTCGAAAAAGGGGTGGTAAACGCACGCGCTTGGATTTTAAGGCGCAGCTCACGCTTTGTCCTGCATTGCGCCCACAGATTTTGCGTTACTTGTGGTCAAAACAGTCCGCGTTGCGAGGCAGCTCGGGGGCGAGGCGAGCAGCCAAAAGCTTGTCGATGAGATCTGAGGCTGTTGAGTCGACGATGGCGCGCTCATAGCAGGGCTTCGGCATGAATCCCGCATTGACGGCGTCTTTGAGAAAGGCGAAAAACGTATCGAAAAAGCCGTTGACGTTTAAAAAGCCCACAGGTTTGTTGTAAAGACCGATCCAGTTGCCGGTGATCATCTCGCAGGCTTCTTCCAATGTGCCGATGCCGCCCGGCAGCACGACGAACAGATCGGAGAGCTCGGCCATTTTGGCCTTGCGTTCGTGCATGTCGGCAACTACTTTCAACTCGGACAGATCTTCAACAGGAGTTTCCTGGTTAATCAGAAAGGTCGGGATGATGCCGGTGACGGGAACGCCCAGTTTGAGGGCCGTGCGCGCCGTTTCTCCCATTAAGCCCGTGCCGCCGCCACCGAAGACGAGCTGAAGGTTTCGTTTGGCCAATTCGTGAGCCACGGCGGGCGCTGCGTCGGTGTACGCAGGATTGTTGCCGGTGCGGGAACCGCAGAACACACAGACGTTGAGTTCGGTCATGGCTTGCTTCTTTCTGAAAGAGGAAAGGAGGCATTTTAGTGGTTGTCAGCGGTATCTGGGCGCAATGAATGCAAAGACTGACGGAGTGCTTGTAGTGGTTTTGATGGCATAGGGACTGTAAAAAATTGATATATAAAACAGTTTTTTACAGTAAAAAACTGATTTATAAGTTGGGTTTTTACAAGGTTGACCGTAAAGTCTTCCTACAGACACCGAATCTAGCGTCGGCTGACAGGATTTGTTTGGTGGAGATAAAAAAATCCCGACAGAATGACTTTTTGTTTGTCATGTTGTCGGGAATCTTTTCAAATTAAGAGGGAAGTTAGTCTACCCAGAATTGGATGGTGGCCGTTGTGCGGAATTCGCCCATATCTAGGGTGCCTGGTGCTCTGCAAAGCCCCCACCAGATAGGGCCGCTTAATGTCGAATCTTTGTGGGTGTTTCCGAAAAGAAAAGATTCTCCCCAGGCTTGCCCTTGATCACAAGATCTCAGTTCTTCTCCATATTTGTATATAAGACCAAGTCCTTTAAACGGTTGGTTACTGTCTGTATGAACTAACGTTGCGTAATTATTTGATCCCCTTGGAGGGATGGCGGGAAAGACTCGTAAATAAACACTGCGTTTAACTTTGTCTCCACATGAAATAGTAACCATTGTAGGTCTGTTTGGTTTGATAGGATTGTCTGAAACATCGCGTGGATGGTGGCTTCCAAAATCAACAATGAGAGGATCGGCGTCAATAGTGCAAGGAGAAGTAACTTTTATAGGTGGTTGTCCGACACAAACGAAGTAGTCGTCATCTTTTCCCGAAATGGCACCTTTTGTCTGAGTAACAGGTCGAAGTTCAAAACGTAGTCCTGGTACTTTCCGGAGGGTGCCAGAAAAATAATTACCTTCATAGTTCATTACGTAAAGGGCATAGGTGACATGAAGCGAAAAATGACCACTTGTAATGCCAGAAGGACAATGAATGACAGCGTTAGTTGCTAACCACCCCTTATTGAATTCTTTTGTAGGTTCCATTTGAGGAATCTCAGGCATAATACAGCCAGAAGGAATCGGCTCTTTAAAGAAAAAAGACGCAGACTTTATAGCTACATAATATCCGCTTCCAATTGGATATGGCCAATCAACCTCATTTCCATGTTCATCAATTGGAACAATTTTAAACATCGTTTCTGGTTCGCCGTTCCAATCAAATTCTGCATCGTAATTTTTTTCTTTGTTACTTCCGACCCAAACGGAGCCTGGGTAATCGCAGTACTTGCAATTGGATTCAATATTTCGAATTTTTTCGCACTCGGCCAATGACTCATTGCTATGCAGAAAAAATATAGCTAGAAATGCAAAAGTAAACCAGTATCCTTTTAGATTTGATATTTGTATCATTTTGCAATCGAAGTTTTTAGTTGATTCTTTAGTGGTTGACAGGTCACATTCTTGCGAATTGCTCGTCGTCCGTCGTGTTTTTCGGTTTCAGCGGTGAGGTTATAAGGCGCCCAACAAGTTTTGCGCTGATTGTTTTCTTCCCATATCGCCTCAATAACGCCTTGTGCCGGAGCAGACGGGAAATAGGCTCGGGCTCGTTCATTGAGAACCGTATCCATGCCAGAGAGAAGATCTTTGCTGACTATGCGGACGGTAGTACCGAAGGGCAGCTTTGAGCCGTCTTCGAAGTGCAATTCCGGTACAAATTGCCAGCCTTTCATTGTGTCGAATGTCACTTCCAAAATCGCTTCGTCGGCTGGTACCAGTCGTTTGACATACACGGGCATCGTGACGTTTGCAGGAATCGTGTCCGGATCGATCACAATTTCGTTGATGCGGTAGTCGTTGAGTCCAGTAACGAGGATCTTGTTGCCCATGCGGGTTGTGACGGTGTATTGATCCGGACGAGCATCGGGAGCATTGTCGATGTTTACTAGAACGGACGAACCGGTCAGCAACCGAGCCGGATAGACACCGTCTTTGGTGGCGATGATGCTGCCGTCGAGAGAGCCCGTATAGCTTGTCGAGGTCTCGTCGTGCGAAACGGACAGAGCAAAATGCCCGAATTCGGCTTCCTTGGAAATTGAGCCGTAGTATGCCTGTTCTCCGTCATCCTGCGTTGCGGTCAATGCGTAGCTCCAACTGTCGTTTTCGCCAAAGCTGCCGCTTACGCCTTCCGTTGCGCGCATTGTACCGTCATCATCGCGTTGCATACTTAAGTTCATCGTATGGTGCGAGAAGTCGTAACCGCCAAAGAGAGATAACGGGATCGACAAGTTCACAAAACAAATGGTTTCGCGGTCGTCTTCACCTGTGCCGAACTCGTTTCGATAATGCTGAACGGAAAACGTTGCGGGGCACCTTTCCAGTTGGTGGAATAGGAGGCTGAGATATTTCGTCGGGAGCGATTGTTTTCGTAGCGATACAGAGAACTGTTGAGGCTGAGTGATCCGAGTTTGCCCATGGGCTGCGTGATGGAGAGCGAAACTTCGTCACGCAAAGCTCCGTCGTAGTTGCTGTAGACCCATTCGTCAGAATTGCGTTCCGCAAGTGTTTCTGACAGCGACATGTATCGGCCTGACAAGTACCGGCGCCACGAAGCAGAAATATAGGATTCGGTTGCTTCAAAACGTTTGTTCCACTGCATGCGTATGCGAAATCCTCGGTCGTCCAGATTGTCGACCGGTAAGTCGAAACTCGCATGATCGGCTTGTAACGAGACAGCACCGGCCGAACCTAGATTGGCCGCAAAACCCACCGTGGCACCTTGGTAGTTTTCGGAAATCTGAGCTCCCGCAAACACTGAGGTATCGAACGGAAGACCATAGCCGATGCCGCCTATGGCAACAAAAGGATTGTCGCTGCTGTCGTAGCCGTAGTTGTCGCGCCAACGACCGACAGCGACGTTGAAATGCAGTCTGCCGGCGCGCAGCAGAAGTGGTGTGGTGAAATAAGGAACAGTAAAGACACGGGTCGAACCGTTTTGCTCGGTTACGGTTACTTCCAGATCGGTGCCCGATGTCAAGCCCGGAAGATCCTCAAAAGAGAACGGACCGGCCTGAACATTGCGTTCAAAGACGATGCGTCCGTACTGGCGAACGGTAACGCGCGCGGGAGACTGAGCAATACCCGAAACAACCGGTGTGTAGGAGCGCTCGATCGAGGAGAGCATCGATTCGTCGTCATAAAACTCAATGCCTTGCAACGGCAAAGCGTCCATGTAAAAGGACTGCGTGTAGAGTTCACCAATTTTGACTCGGGTCTTGGATTGACCGAACACTCGCGAAGCGTAGAAGTTACCTCGGGTAAATTCATGTTCGGTCTGCGTGTCGTCTTCGTCGTATGAAAACGAACCGCTTGCGACAATGCGCCATTGACCCAAATTGAATCGCCCGTCTAGGTCAAGATATCCGTGTTTGGCGGTGTAGTCGTCGTATTTTCGAACGTCAGCATTGGCTCGATAGTTGACTGCCAGTGCCGGTATGCCGTACGTCCAACGTTGGTGAGGAACGATTTCACTGTGCAGGCCGAAGGACTCGTACCAATTCTTGGGAATAGTAATGTGTACGGAGCCTTTGACTGTATCGAAAGTAACTTCCGAGCCGGTGATCAAAGCCGGCAAGTCGCTTACCATGTCCATCGGCATTTTTTCAGACAAGACAGGCAAATCCTTAAAACGAAGGTTTTGCACGAAAAGAACTTGCGCCGGAATCAGAATGCCAATTTCACCATTAGGTTTACGGAAAAGTTCGACACGTTGATGAATCAAGAATTGATCGTTGACGTAGATATCAAAGTAACGCGTTCCGATTTCGGCTTCGTCTTGCAGACGTGCAAAGTCGAAAGAGCCAGCTCCTTCACCGAAGATATCCTTAAGAGCCTGAGGACTGAACAGACGTCGGATAGTCTGATTGTCAGCCACGGTGGTGGTACCGTGAGCCTGTCCATTGACATTTTGAGCGTGTGGTGTTGCGGCAATAAAGGCGAAAGCGCAGGCAACAAAAAGAGATGAATAGCGATATGGGCTCATTGTTGTCTGCTACTTGCAGCTTGAACGTGTAACTTGAACGATCTGCTCGATAGACGGCATGCCGGAGTCGTCAATAACAGCGACGGTTACTTCACGCGGGCAGACATCTGTCGAGAACGAAACGTTTCCGAAGGGAGCAAGCATGGGTAAGGGTCCCGTCGGGAACAACGACTTCCCGTTTGCGGACACTGTCGAAAGCGTTGCCCAATAGGCTGAACGGTTAATGAGTTCAAGTTTGTTGCCTGTGCATTGCGACTCCAGTTGAGACAAGAGACGCATGGATACCAGGCCGCCCGAAAGCGCTTCGGGCCTCCAAAAAAGTTTCATGGATCCCGAAAGAGCAACGGTGATGCGCGATGACTTCAATTGTTTGTCGGTCAGCTGGACTTCCGACGGGACAATCTTGAAATTGACAAGATACAGACTTTCCTTGTCTGCCGGCATCTTGTCGGCAATCCTTACCACGCGAAAAGGAAACACTTGTCCGGGGCGAATGATTTTGAAGCCCGGAGAAGCCATAAAGTCGTCTGTCGTTGGGCACTGTTGACCGACGCCGCAAAACTCCGTGACGTTAATAGCAACCAGGTAGGGTATGTCGCCTTTGTTGCGCACAGAAACGGAAGCAGATGGATCTTCTTCCTTGAACACAACACGCGTGTTGTCGATCTCAATGGGAAGATCCTTAGCAATACAGGCGGCTGAATATAAAAAGACGCTAGCGGATGCGGCCAGCATAACGAAGGCTGCGATTCGTTGCATTTCTGGTTGTTTTTTATTCGTTGTCAATCTTGGCAGAAGCAGTCATAGCGGAGCCGAAGTCGTCCATGGCAGCCCATTCGATATTGACCGTCTGCGGATATTTCTTTGTTGTTTTGAAGTCAACGGATGTACCGGGTTTGATGACGCAGTCTTGAAGCTCGGTATAGTCGCCGTTGATTCCGTATGTCACCAGAGAGATGTGGTACTTCGAATCGTTGACAGCCGTCAAAACTCCATTCTTAAATGACCATTTCAGATCTTCAATGGCAGATGCCATGCTGCCGTCAAGTCCTTCAGGTCGGTAGAAGACCTTGAGCTTCATGTCAAAAGCAACAGTCAGCGCATTGTCAGGGTTTCCGTTGCCGGGAACCGAATGACTATGGAAGTAAAAAAGAGACTCCTGATCAGTCGGTAATTCCTCCGGATTGAGAACCATGATCTGAAAACGGATATGTTTTCCGGGAGGGGCGTAAGCGACCGGAGGAACGGCCATCACTTGATCGGATTTGTTGCCGGATCGGTCCTCAATCCAGGACTTGGTAAGGAACTGAGTCGTGGAATTGTTTGAAATGACAATGCCGGCGGCAGTTTTGCCGCTCTCAATCAGAACGCGTGAAGTGGATACGGTAAGCCCTCCGGCAGCTAGCGTTATACCGGGACAGCAGGCAATCAAAAGTAAGCCGCCGAGAAATTGTCGGCGGCTTAACCGCATTAAGCTTGTGTTGCAGAGATTCATTGCAGAATGCAAGCGACAACGGTTAGTGATAGTTGATGGTGACATTGATATCGGCTGTCACGTCGCCGGCCGTGGGAAAATTGGGTTTATTCGTGCGGCTTAACATGGCGCGCATGGGAACGAAAGCAACCGGATCAGAGTCGGAACCATTAGTCCATATGTCCATGTCTTTCAGTTCATGATTGGTAACTCCGGTGGTAGAACCAAAAGCATTAAAAAAGTCACCGCTGGTTGGCTTAAATTGAACTAACACGCCAACGTTCTGAGCGCCACCGCTGCCAGCGGTAGTTGTATTGCTTAATGTACCATTTGATACGGATGAGCTGTGCGGATCAAAGCTCAGGTAAACAAGACTGGTAGGGATTTTTCCATGATCAAGGCCGGCTTCGTCTCTGATCAACTGGCATTTGGTGATTTTCAGGTTAAAGTCGACTGGCTCGGAGACGTCGTTATTTGTGAAGTAGCCGGCACGCCAGTTTTTCAAGTAAATACTATTATCGGTTTGGTCGGTACTGATCTCACATGTCTCGGCAATGATTTTGCCTCGGAATTGAACGTTGACGCTCGTGTTCTCAGCAGCATTGAGACTTGTAACGGTGCTTGCGACTAATATCGCAACGAGGGCGGCGGGAATTATTTTTGTTTTCATAGCTCGACCTTTATCTCTTAGTGGATATAAGTAAAAAAACAACATGGTACGTAGTTTCTCATCGCTGCTAGAGTACCTGCTATTCGTGATTTCCCTAGTTAAGACCTATGTTCTTTGAGAACTATCCCTAAAGATAGACTATAGAGTAGCACGTATTAATGAAACTATAGATTTAATGTTAGGGAATAGTAGAAGTACTTACAACATAGGTGCTTCTACTTAGTCTTATCGGATGACGTGTTTTTATCTAAAGTCATTGCTGGTGTGAAAAAAACGCACACGACTTATACATCGTGTGCGTTGAAGAAGGTGGAGATCCTTCAAGGAAAGACGCCGGAGAGAGTAAGACGTCTTTCCTTATTCGCTATCTAATAGATTAGAGAGCGTTCAAAGCGGAACCTGCCTTGAACCATGCAAGCTGCTTGGCGTTGTAGCTGTGCTTGGCTTCGAAGCGTTCCTTCTTGCCGTCGGCGTGCGTGAGTTCGATCGTCACGTTCTGACCCGGAGCAAGCTTGTCGAGGCCGAGGACCGAGACGCGATCCTTTTCCTTGATCTTGTCGTAGTCCGCCGGGTTGACGAAGGTCAGTGCGAGCACGCCCTGCTTCTTGAGGTTGGACTCGTGGATGCGAGCCAAGCTCTTGGTGAGCACGACGCGAACGCCCAGATAACGCGGTTCCATAGCGGCGTGTTCGCGGCTTGAGCCTTCACCGTAGTTGTCGTCGCCGATGATGATGGAATCAATCTTGTGATTCTTGTAGTAGCGAGCGACCTTGGCGGGCGTGTCGTACGTGCCGGTCTCATAGTTGAGCGTCTTGCCGGCGGCGTCGGTAAAGCCGTTGACCGCACGTTCGAGCAGGTTGTCCGAAATGCGATCGAGGTTGCCGCGGTAAGCCAGCCACTTGCCCCCCGGGGAGATGTGGTCGGTCGTGCACTTGCCCTTGGCCTTGATCAAAATGGGCAGGCCCACGAAGTCCTTGCCGTCCCAAGCCGGGAACGGTTCGAGCAGCTTGATGCGCTTGGCGTTGGGGCTCACCTTGATTTCGATCTTGGCATAGTCCGGGCGGATGCAGTCGGTCAGATCCGTTACGAAGCCCTTCACCGGCAGTTCGGTACCGGTCGGAGCCTTGAGTTTGATCGTCGTGCCCTTGGCGGTCGTGTACGAACCCTTCATGGGGTTGAACGTCAGATCGCCGTTGATAGCCATGGCCATCACGATTTCGGGCGAAGCCAGGAAGGCGTGCGTCTGAGCGCTGCCGTCGTTGCGGCCCTTGAAGTTGCGGTTGAACGATTCGATGATCGAGTTCTTCTTGCTCGGATCGCCGATCGTGCGCTTCCACTGACCGATGCAGGGACCGCAGGCGGTTGCAAGCACGGTGGCGTTGAGCTTTTCAAACACGTCGAGGATGCCGTCGCGTTCAAGCGTCTTGTAGATGCGCATCGAACCCGGGACGATCATGACGGGGGTCTTCACCTTGATGCCGTTGTCGAGAGCCTGCTTGGCGATCGAAGCGGCGCGCGTGAAGTCTTCGTAGGAAGAGTTAGTGCAGGAACCGATCAGAGCGACTTCGAGCAGCTGCGGATAGCCCTTTTCCTTGACGCGGTCGGCCACCTGATTGAGCGGCATAGCGGCGTCGGGCGAGTAGGGGCCGTTGATGTGCGGTTCAAGTTCGGACAGGTTGATTTCGATGATGCGGTCGTAGTACTTGGCAGGATCAGCCATGACTTCCTTATCAGCACGCAGATCGGCGGCAACAGCCTTGGCCATGTCGGCCACTGCGGCGCGGCCCGTGGCGTTCAGATAACGAACCATCGAGTCGTCGAACGGGAAGACGGAGGTGGTGGCACCCACTTCGGCACCCATGTTGCAGATCGTGCCCTGCCCGTGCAGGAAAGCTGCTGGCAGCCGTCGCCGAAGAATTCGATGATGGAGTTCGTGCCGCCCTTGGTCGAGAGGATGCCGGAGAGCTTCAGGATCACGTCCTTGGCGCTGACCCAGCCGCTCAACTTGCCGGTGAGCTTCACGCCGATGATCTTGGGCATCTTCAGTTCCCATTCCATACCCATGAGGGCGTCGACCAGGTCGGCGCCGCCCACGCCGATGGCGAGCATGCCCATGCCGCCGGCCGTCGGGGTGTGGCTGTCGGTCACCAGCATCATGGCGCCCGGGAAGTCGTAGTTTTCAAGGAAGACCTGATGGCAGATGCCCGTGCCGGCAGGCCAGAAGTCAAAGCCGTAGCGGCGGGAGACGTCGCGCAGGAAGCTGTAGGTTTCAACGTTGTCGCGGTCGGCAATCTGGAGATCCTTGCGAACGCCGGTCTGAGCCGTCACGAGGTGGTCGGCAACCAGAGCTGCGGGCAGTGCGATGCGTTCCTTGCCGGAGGTGAGGAACTGCAGGATGGCCATCGGGCCGCCGATGTCGTGCGTACCGGCACGATCCGGACGCAGTTCAATGTAGTCCTGGCCGCGCTTGAATTCGGTGAGGCTTTCCGGATGATAGAGGTGCACGAAAAGCAACTTTTCGGTGAGCGTCAGCGGACGACCGAGTTTGGCGCGAACGGCAGCAAGCTTCTTGGGATAGTTGGCGTAGAAAGCCTTGATCATGTCGAAGTCGCGGATCTTGGACGTATCCTGTGCGGCTTTGGCTTCCTTTGCCATCAACAGGCTCGGGGCCGAAACCGTCGAAGCGGCCACGGCGCCGGCAGCGCTGGCTTTGAGCAGCTTGCGGCGGGAAATTTGCAGTTCAGACATCAGTTCTTCTCCTGTTTCTCTGTGTTTCTTGCGGGTGTCGAATTCATGAGCGGACACCCTTAAACGACAGTGATCGGGACGGTCTGTCGGCCGTCCTCTATTTGTCTCGATCGCAATTTTTCGTCCACGTAGGTGCTACGTAGTTTTGATTTATGTCAAAAATTTAGGGAGTTGACTTTTGAACGTTTTGGTTGCATTTCGCGCGTTGTGCGTGCGCGTGAAGCCGTTCCATTACAAGAATTTAAGGGAAGAACATAGCCGGCTAATGAAACGGATGACGAGACAAAGAATATATCGCGTCAATATCGGAGATTAAACAATCTTACGGAAGGGACTGGAAAGAAGAAACAATATAAAAAATAAGCCGGCTAAAAAATAGATGACTCAATGTTTGCTAACGACAATATGACAACGTGTTGAATCACTTAACTGTCGGATGATTCCCGACACCATCACACAGCTCAGCGTGAAGGCAGCCGATTCCATGCCCAGCTGCAGCGCCACAGGCCAGCCCAACCGGTTCA
>ENA-USTZ01000871-USTZ01000871.1-human-gut-metagenome-genome-assembly--contig:-NODE-871-length-12661-cov-7.372934_pt1 | contig 12661 bp, 9 predicted proteins | sample MGYA00250049_ERZ773375 | MGnify/ENA primary metagenome ERZ773375 (study PRJEB29103, sample SAMN06111956) | human gut metagenome | biome: human gut; feature: ankylosing spondylitis patient; material...
CTTTGTCTATCTCTACGTACATATTTCTATATACGCTGACTATTTTGTTCGCCTAACTCATGATTTAAATCACAAGTATGCGGCTCACAATAATCAAAAAGCATTTTGCCAAATAGTCTATAGATGGTATAATATAGCTATTGTTTTTAACTATTTATAATTTGTATATATAAGAAAGGATGGAAATGAATGGTTGAATCAGCATGGTCGCTATTGCCTCCGATAATTACCATAGTATTGGCTTTGGCGACAAAAGAAGTATACATGTCGTTGATTGTGGGTATCTTTGTAGGGGCTTTAATGTTCACAGGCTTTGATTTATTAGCTGCTATTGATACATTTTTTGCAATTATGTCCGATAAAGTTGGCGGAAATGTATATATTTTAGTATTTTTGGTCTTATTAGGTATTATTGTAGCAGCTATTGCTCGCTCTGGTGCTTCTCGTGCTTATGGTGAATGGGCAGCAAGTGTAATCAGAGGAAAACGCAGTTCCTTACTCGTTACTTCTATCTTAGGGGTAGTTATCTTTATCGATGACTATTTTAACTGTTTGACTGTAGGTACAGTTATGCGACCTGTTACTGATAAATTTAATGTAACTCGTGCAAAACTCGCTTATATCATCGATGCTACAGCAGCACCAATTTGTATTATCGCTCCAGTATCTAGCTGGGCAGCAGCAGTTAGTTCTTCACTTCCAGAAGACAGTGCTATTGATGGTTTCTCCTTATTCTTGCAGACAATTCCTTTTAATATGTATGCATGGTTTACTATTATCTTTATGTTGTTCTTGATTTGGACAGGTAAAGATTTTGCCGCTATGAAGACTTTAGAACAAAGAAGCAATGGTAAATTAATTATTCCTGAAGAATATAAAGAAGAACAGATGGAAATAGTAGGTAATGGTAAAATCTTAGATTTATTATTGCCACTTATCGTTTTAATCGGTGGCTGTATCTTCGGTATGCTTTATACTGGCGGTATTTTAGATGGTGCTAGTGTATCTGATGCTTTTGCAAATTGTGAATCTGCCAGAGGTCTAGTAATTGGTTCCTTTATCGCTTTAGTATTCACATTTTTACTCTATGTACCACGTGGGGTGCTTCGCTTTGGTAAATTCTGTGAATGTTTTAATCAAGGTTTTAGAGCTATGACTCCAGCTATCTTTATCTTATGTCTTGCTTGGAGCTTATCTGGTGTTTGTGGTGAAGATTATTTAAATATCGGTGGTTATGTTGGCGGTATCGTATCCAATAATGCTACTGTAGGTATGTTCATGCCAGCAGTATTCTTCCTTGTAGCTATCGGTCTTGCATTTGCTACTGGTACTTCTTGGGGGACATTCGGTATCTTGATTCCTATCGCTCTTGCTGTAGTATCTACTGATCCTCATCTATTAGTAGTTACAGTAGCAGCAGTATTGGCTGGTGCTGTAGGTGGTGACCATGTATCACCAATATCTGATACAACTATCTTAGCTTCTGCGGGGGCTCAATGTAGTCATATCGACCATGTAAGTACACAGGTTCCATATGTAATCGTAGTAGCTACATGCTCTTTCTTAGGATATTTAGTAGCAGGTATTGCAGGCAGTGGCTGGAACGGTGTAGTAGCTGGTTTTGTTTTATTAGCTATAGCTATGACTTATATTTATAAAGTTTTAATGAAAGATTAATAAAGATTAATTAAGAAAACTCTAGGATTTATATTCTAGAGTTTTTTATATCTAAGTTTATATTTGATATTATTAGGAAAATTATATTTTTTGAAAAATATAAATATAAAATAAGGAAATAATATAGTAGTGGATTTTTACATATATATGATATAATATAGAATTAGTTAAGAATGGATTTATAAATTAATAATAAAATTTGTGGAGGATTTTATGGGAAGATTTTATAAAAAAGCGATAGTTACAGCTTTATTAGTATCAGCATTATCAACTACAGCTTTTGCAGCGCCAGAAGATGTATATACAAATATTGCTGATAGTGCAGTGATTATGGATGCAACAGATACATCAGTGTTTAAACCAGCAGCTATTAAATCATTAACAGATTATGATGAACATTATCGTTTATATAAATATGACACGATATCAATTAGAATTATAGGCTACAAAGATGCTCAAGGCTTGGATAGCATTATGATCGGTACAGATGGCTATGTAAATTTACCTTATGCAGGTAGCGTGAAATTAGCAGGTCTAACTATTGAAGAAGCAAAACAAGTATTGACTGCAAAATTTGGCAGATATATTAAAATACCTGATATGTCAATAATCGTCACTAATTATGGACCTAGAAAAGTACAGGTATTGGGAGAAGTGAATGCTCCAGGAACAGTGGAATTAGCTTCTGATGATATGAATGTATTGGCAGCTATCTCTAAAGCTGAATGGGTGACTACATATGGTCGTATCAAAAAAGTACAAGTCATTCGCATAGATGATGGTGTTATGTATGTAAAAGAAGCCAATATTAAAGATTATATAGAAAAACATGATATCAGTCAGAATTTTGCCTTAGAAGATGGAGATATCTTATATATTCCTAAATCTAATAAAATCGACTTCCATAAAGACGTATTACCACTTATCAATGTATATAGTGCGTATAGAGCATTGACTGATTAATTAGGAGTGAAATAATGGATATAAATAATGCAAATGATAATGATACAATTGATAAAAAAAAATTGTTTTCTTTAATGATCGAAAAGAAAATGATAGTTATAGCGATAATAGTAATTTGTACTATTATTGCCACTATAGTTGCTTTTGTCTTACCAAAATCTTATCAATCTACCACACTTGTACGTGTAAAATCTAGTAGTAGTTCTTCTATGGCTGGTTATGCAGCTATGGCTGCTGGTTTTGGTATAGATATAGGAGAATTAGGAAGTAGTTCTTCATCGCCAGAATCATATATAGAGCTTATGAAATCTCGTGAAGTTTTAAATCCAATTATAGAAAAAGTCGATTTAACTGATAAAGAACGACAGGAATTGGAAATAAAGGATTTTATTAAAAAATATTTAGTGATCACAAATACAAAGAAAACAGATTTAATAACTATAGTGGCTTATGGTAAAACACCAGAAGAGGCACAGATGATTTCGCAATCTGTAGCCGATAATTTCCTTACTTTGATGACAAAATTAAATAAAGAAGACAATTCTTCTACATTAAAATTCCTTGATGAGCGTATAAAAATTGCTAAAGAAGAGATGGAAACAGCAGAAAATAAATTAGCTGCTTATCAGCAGGAACATAAAATTTATGCACCTGATGAACAAGCCAAAGCTATTATTGCTAATTTAAATAATTATGATACAACTATTGCTCAGCTTCAAGCGCAAAGTGAAGGTAATAGTGCTAAGCTTGCTGGTGTGACTAGTCAATTAGAACAGCAAAATGCATCTTTATTAGAATATAATGTATCTGATAATGCAAATATCGGCAATATTCGTGAGTCTATAGTCAATAAACGTGTAGAACTTGTAGGTCTTCAGCAGCAGTTCACTGATGAACATCCAGATGTGATCAAAGCGAAAGAAGAATTAAATAGCCTTGAAAGATCTTTATCTGATGAGATCACAAAGGCTGTAAATTCTCAATCAGTAACTTTAAGTCCAGTACAATCTAATCTTTTAAAAGATAAAATCAGTACAGAAGTGCAGATATCTGTAAATAATGCTTCTCTAGAAGCTTTGAAAGCAAAACAAGCAGAAGCTCAAGAGAATATAGCTACATTATCTGCTGATAGTGTGGAATATATGCGTTTAGAACGCAATGCTAAAATTACAGGTCAAGTATATACTTCTCTTGTACAAAACTATGAACAGACTAGAATACAAGAAGCAAAAGACTCTATGGATATTCAGATCATTGATGCAGCAGATTTGCCAAAAGAAGATATGCCAGCGAAGCCAAATAAAAAATTAATCGTAGCTATTGGCTTTGTATTGAGTATAATGATCAGTTTTGGCTATATTTTATATAATTATAGTAGAAGATATGGTTTATAATAAAAGATGAAGATAAAAGGATAGGTAGAAATCTAAATGAAATAACTTCTCCTTTTATATTATAAATAAATGAAAATATATGCAATGTAGGTGAATTTATTGGCACAAAATTATAAAACTAAGCTAAAACAGAATATCCGCATAATTTGGTCCGGTATATCACTGATGGCAGATTATCTAGCGGTATTATTAGCTGAACTGATAGCTATATATTTTAGTGAGGAAAATCTTTATTATATAGATTTATTTATCGTTATACCATTTATTTATATAGCTTTTATCGCTGCTGCAAGGACTTATCGTCGTATTATTCCTTTTTGGCAGAGGGTGGAGTCACTTTTTTATAGCAGTATTTATAGTATTATCGCTGTCTTATTATTCTTTTTTGTGCGAGCTAATTCCACTGAACATAGTATAGCTTCTTTAGCTTTATTATGGTTATTTAGCTTTATTTGTCTTATAATTATGCGATATCTATTAAAACGCATCTTAGATGAACGTAAGATATTTAGAATACCATTGTTAATAATTGGTGCTCAAGAAGAAGCATTAGCTTTTATTAAGAGTATAAATAATGATATAGGGATGAGTTCATATAAGGTAGTAGGATTAATCAGTGATAAAAATCCTGTAAAAGGATTAGAAAGTTATCCTTTATTAGGTGATTTTAAGGATATTGAAAAGATAATTAAAACTACAGGTATAAATAATGTATTAATAGCTATTCCTTATTTAGAACAAGTAAAAATGCAAAATATTATTCATCGTGTACAGCCATTGGTAAAAAATATCTGTATCATTCCTAATCTTACAGCTATTCCTATGGGGGGGGTAGATGTAGAAACCTTTTTTACAGAAAAAATTATGCTTATTCGTGTACGCAATAATTTAGAACGTAGATTAAATCGCATTATTAAATATTTATTTGATATGATATTGACTATAGTGGGAACAATTTGTATTTCTCCATTATTAGTTATTATAGCGATATGGATATATAAAGACTCTCCTGGACCTGTGATATTTAAACATATGCGAGTGGGTAAAGATGGAAAAGAGTTTCCTTGTTATAAATTTCGTTCTATGTGTGTAGATGCTAAGGAAAAATTAGAAGAATTATTAAAAAATGATCCTAAGGCAAGAGCTGAATGGGAACGAGATTTTAAATTAAAGCATGATCCTAGAATTACTAAATCTGGAGCTTTTTTGCGTAAGACTAGTCTTGATGAATTGCCACAGATTTTTAATGTATTAAAAGGTGAGATGAGTCTTGTAGGTCCAAGACCTATAATTAAAGCAGAGATGGAACGTTATGGTAATTATATTAATGATTATTTAATGGTACGACCAGGGATTGCAGGAATGTGGCAATGTAGTGGTCGTAATGATATAGATTATACAGAGCGTGTGCATATGGACAGTTGGTATGTACGTAATTGGTCTGTATGGCTTGATATAATGATTTTATGGAGAACTTTTAAAGCTGTATTTGCAAAAAAAGGAGCTTATTGATAGATGAAAATTATTATTTTAGCAGGTGGAGGAGGTACTAGATTATTTCCACTATCTAGAGATTGTTATCCTAAACAATTTCTTCATGTAATAGATAATAAATCTTTACTTGCGCAAACCATAGAGAGATTTTTAGGCTTAGTTGAAGCAAAAGATATTATTATTGTGACTAATGAGCGTTATATTTTTCATGTGCAGGCAGAATTAAAAACTATAAATGCACAAGAAGCGCATATTATCACTGAACCTATGGGAAAAAATACAGCTCCCGCTATTGCCTTAGCACAGAGTTATTGTCAAGATGTATTGCAATGTGATGATGATGAGATATTATTTGTTAGTCCATCGGATCATTTAATTAAACCGATAGATGTTTTTCAAGATTTAATTAGAAATGCTCAAGATGTAGCTAAAGATAATATAGTGACCTTAGGGATTAAACCTACAAAACCAGAGATTGGTTATGGTTATATTGAAGCAGAGAAAAATAATAACTTAGCTAAAAAAGTTATTTCTTTTAAAGAAAAACCAGATTTTGCTACAGCTAAAGAATATATCACTTCGGGTAATTATTATTGGAATGGTGGTATGTTTATGTTTAGTATAGCTACTATGCAGGCTGAACTCACTAAATATATGCCAGCAATAATAGACATTACCCAGAGTGGTTATCAATATGCAGTAGATAATTTTATAAATATGCCAGATATATCTATTGACTATGCAGTAGCAGAAAAATCACAAAAAATGATGATGATACCAATGGAGAATATTTATTGGAATGATATTGGCAGTTTTGATGCTATTGCAGAAGTGCTTTCTGATAAAGATAAAAATGTATTAAAAGGTGATATTTTAGCGGAAAATTGTACAGATACGATGATTATTGGTGATAATCGTTTAATAGCTGGTATTGATTTGGAAAATTTAATGATTATAGATACACCAGATGCATTGCTTGTAGCTAAAAAAGGTGAGAGTCAAAAAGTAAAAAATATAGTGAATAGGCTTAAACAAAGTAAAAGAAAAGAAGCAAAAGAAAATGTTACTATGTATCGCTCGTGGGGAAAATATACTTTACTTACTGAGAGTGAAGGTTATAGAGTGCGTAAGATAGAGATGAATCCAGGGGCATCGCTTACTATGCAGATGCATTATCATCGCAGTGAACACTGGACAGTCATATCGGGTACAGGAAAGACGATTATTAATGATAGAGAAAGTATTTTTACAGAAAATCAAAGTACCTATATTCCTATGGGAGTAAAGCATAAATTATCTAATCCAGGTAAAATACCTTTGATTATTATAGAGGTACAATCAGGTAAATATATTAATGATGATGATATTGTAGTTTTTGAATAAAGGATTTTATTATCAATGATAAAAATTGCATTTATAATTTTAACGTGGAATTCTGAAAAATATATAAATAATTGTATAAAATCAATTTTGGATTTAAATTTTTCAAAAATATATATATCAATAGTAGATAATGGTTCCACAGATAGTACATTAGAAATATTAGAAAATTTAAGGAGCGATAAAAAAAATGTATATTTAAATTTAATAAAATTAAAAAATAATTTAGGGACAACAATTAGTAGGAATTTAGCAATAAAAGAAGTAAAAGATAAAGTAGATTATATTTGTATATTAGATTCAGATACAATAATAAATCAAAATGCTATTGAGCATATGATAATATTATTAAATAAAAGTAAAAAAAATGGAATAGTTGGTCCAATGATGAAAAGTTTAGACGGGACAATACAACCATCAGGAAGAAATATTCCAACTTTAACAGTAAAGGTTTTAAAAGTATTACCTTTTAGTTTTATAAAAAAAATAGGAGAAGATTTAGAGAAAATAGATATTAAGTATGATAATAATATATTAAAGGTAGGATATTTAATGTCTGCATGTTGGTTAATAAAAGTAGAAGTAATAGAAAAAATAGGATTATTAGATGAAAAAATTTTTTATGCACCAGAAGATGTAGAATTTTGTTTGAGAGCTTGGATAAATGGATATAATGTTTTATATGATAAAAATATAGAAATAATACATGAATGGCAAAGAATATCAAGAAAAAAATTAATTAGCAAACATAATTGGGAACATATTAAAGGATTAATATATTTATTTTTCAAGTATAAATATATGTTTAGTACAAAAAAATTTGAAAAAATAATATTAGAAAATAGATAAGAGAGGTTTAACATGAAAGTATTTTTTATAAATCCACCATTTAAATCAGAATATGGAAAATTTTCTAGGGAAAATCGTAGTCCAGCATTAACTAGAAGTGGGACACTATATTATCCATTATGGTTAATATATGCAGCAGCAGGTGCTCAAAAAGATGGATTTACTGTAGAATTTTTGGATGCACCAGCAACGCCTTTAAATGAAAAAAAATCGTTAGAAATGATAAGAAAACATGGAGAAGGTACGGAATTATTTGTAATAGAAACAAGTACACCATCTTTATTTAGTGATATAAAGTTTTTAGAAGAAGTAAAAAAAATGTATCCAAAAGCTTTTTTCGTGATGGTAGGAACACATCCATCCGCATTACCAGAAGAAACTTTAGGTTTTAGTGAAGCGATAGATGCAATTGCTCGTAGAGAGTATGATTATATAGTAAGGGATATAGCAAGAGCGATAAGAGATAATAAAAATGTATATGATGTAAAAGGTATAACTTATAGATTAAATTGTGAAATAAAAAGTAATCCAGATATGGAATATATTGAAGATATTGATGAAATACCGTTTGCATCAAAATTTATAAAAGAATATCTAAATTATAAGGATTATTTTTTTGCGGCTTCATCTTATCCAGAAATTCAAATATTTACAGGACGTGGATGTATGGCACATTGTAATTTCTGTGTATATCCACAAACTTTACATGGGCATAAATATAGATTAAGAAGTCCAGAAAATGTAGTAGAAGAATTCGAATATATAGCTAAGACATTTCCTGATGTTAAAGAAATAGTAATAGAAGATGACACATTTACAGCTAAAAAGCAAAGAGTTTTGGATATTTGCAAATTATTAATAGATAAAGGTCTTAATAAACGTTTAAGTTGGCTATGTAATGCAAGGGTTAACTTAGATTTAGAAACTATGCAAATGATGAAAAAAGCTGGTTGTAGATTAATTATTCCTGGCATAGAAAGTGGTAATGAACAAATTTTAAAAAATATAAAGAAGGGTTCAAATTTAAAACTCATAAGAGAATATATGAAAAATGCTAAAAAAGCAGGATTATTAGTACATGCTTGTTATATGGTTGGTAATGAGGGAGAAACTAAAGAAACGATGGAGCAAACTTTGAAGTTAGCATTAGAATTAAATGCAGATACAGCGCAATTTTATCCATTATTACCATTTCCAGGAACAGAAGCTTATTTTTGGGCGAAGAATAACGGATATATAACAGGAAAATATGATGAATATTGTAAAGAAGATGGAACAATAAATTGTGTATTAAACTTACCAGGATTATCATCGGAGGAAATGGTAACTTTTTGTGATAATGCTAGAAAAAAATACTATTTAAGACCAAGTTATATTTTGCATAGAATTTGGTTAGGTTTAAGAAATCCAGAGGATTTAAAACGTTCTTTAAAAGCTTTTATAAAAATAAAACAATTTTTATTTAAATAAGAAGGATAAAATAATGCAAAAAATATATATAAATGGACGTTTTTTTACCCAAAAAATAACAGGAGAACAAAGATATGCTATTGAAATGATAAATGCGTTAGATGAACTTTTATATAAAAGTTCATCTAATATATTTACATGGATTATATTAATTCCTAAAAACATGGAATTATTTCAAGAAATAAAAAAATATAAAATTATAAAGATAAAAAAAGTAGGAATACTTAAAGGGCATTTATGGGAACAGATTGAGTTGCCATTTTTTTCAAGAAGTGGTATGTTGTTAAATTTTTGTGATATGGCACCTATATTAAAAAAGAATCAACTTGTTACTATTCATGATATGGCGATTATGGCACATCCAGAGTATTATACAAGAAGTTTTAGATATTGGCATTTGTTTGTATATAAATGTGTAGTAAAAAGAATAAAGAAAATATGTACAGTATCAAATTTTTCTAAGAGTGAATTAGAAAAATATTTAAAGATAGATGGAAATAAAATAGAAGTAATAAATTGTGCATGTGCAACTCATTTAAATAATCAAAAAGTATATAATAGAGATTTTATAGAAAAAAATAAGATTGATTTAAATAAGCATGTAGTATTGGCGGTTAGTAGTTTAAGTCCAAATAAAAACTTTAAAACAATTATTGAATCCTTAAAATATATTAAAGACAAAGATTTAGAATTAGTAATTGCTGGTGGTGTTAATAGTAAAGAATTTATTACTAGTGACAATGAACATTTAAAAAAGGCAAAATATGTAGGATATGTATCAGATGAAGAATTAATTACATTATATAAAATAGCCAATTGTTTTGTATATCCATCTTTTTATGAGGGTTTTGGATTGCCACCAATAGAAGCAATGTCTTATGGATGTCCGGTAATAGTATCTAATCAAACTGCTTTGCCAGAAGTTTGCGGAGAGGCTGTAGAATATTGCGATCCCAATGACCCGGTTAATTTGGCAAAAATAATAGATAAAGTTTTATCAAATAAAAATTTACAAGAAAAATTAAAAGAGAAGTCTTTAATTTGTGTAAGTAAATATTCATGGGAGAAGAGTATAAGAGAATATTTTAATTTAATTATGAGGATATTAAAAGATGAGGAATAATATTATTGACATAGCAAAAGGAATAGGTATTATTTTAGTAGTAGCAGGTCATTCTATGGAATGGCCTAAAAACTTTATATATTTATTTCATATGCCATTATTCTTTTTTTTATCAGGATATTGTTATAATAGAGAATATAGTAATAACATTTATAGTATAAAAATATTATTTATAAAAAGAATAAAAAGTTTATATTTTCCTTTTATAAAATATGGATTAATATTTTGGGCTTTGCATAATTTTTTTTATAAAATAAATATATATTCATATCCAGAGGTATGGTCACATAATAAAATGACATATTTTTATACTTATCAAGATTGGATTAGAAGTTTTGTAGGAATAATAACTTTTTCTAGATTAGAACAATTATTAAATACTTTTTGGTTTTTACCAGCTTTATTCTGTACGACTATATTATTTGCTATTATTGTTTTATTTTTAAAAAATGAGTTAATAAGATGCAATGTTATATTTATGTTATTTTTTTTATGTTGTAATATAGGAATATCAGAAAATAAATTTTTAAGAATATTAACAATTGTATCCTTAGCATTAATCAGTTTTTATATGGGATTTTTAATGAGAATGTATGTAAAAAATATAATTTATAATAAATATATTTTTTTATTATCATTAATACTATTATGTGCTAATTCTTTATATGGATATATAAATGTTTCTAATTTTGATTTTTCATCTCCAGGATTTTATATTGTTTCTTCAGTGTCAGGTATATATTTTATTTTATATTTATCTAATAATATAAAAAACTCTAAGTGTAATAAGATTATTATATTATTAGGTAAAAATACAATATCTATAATGGCTTTACAATATTTGGCTTTTAAAATAGTTTCAGCTGTTATTATATTCATATATGATATGCCATGGACTTATTTATCTTATCCAACATTATTTTATGGTACATTATGGGATATTATTTATTGTATAATAGGAGTAATAATTCCAATATTAATAAGTATAATATCAACGATTTTATTAAATTATGTAAAGAGGATTTTAAAATGTTTTTCGATTTAGATAAAATAGAAATATTTGCTGGGGTGATAAAATTTTCAGAAATTTTTTTTCTAGTAAATATAATATTATTATTGCATTTTTTTATTTCATGGAGATATGAATATAAAAAATCAGGTGTTATTTTTGATTATTGGACATTTTTTTGTATATTATATATAGTAATTCCGATATTTTTATTATATCCATTTGCCTCATCTGAGTTAAATGTAATTTCTACAAGAGATGAAATTAAGTATATTGAACAATATGTAGACCAAGCATATTTTATATCTATTTTAGGATATTTTTTTATGTGTGTTGGGAAAAAGATGTGTGGTTCTCAATATTCACTTCGATTAAATGTTTTGGAGAGGTTGGTTTACAAAAATTTAAAAGCCCCAAATTTTTATAAAATAATATGTATTTTTTTAATAATAAGTTATGTTTTTTTAATAATATTGAATATAAAATATCCAGAATATAGTTTAAACTTAAGATTAATAAGATTTGATAATCCACTTATAGGTTCTGTTATTAATATAATAACATCTTTAATATATTTTTTTATTATTGTATGTGGTTTGAAATGTATAGAAAAAAAATCAACATATAGAGTAGTTATTTTTATATTAGCATCAAGTTTAACCATAATAATAGGTGTACGAAGTATATTAATATTACCGATAGCATTGTTATCAATAATATATTTTATTTTAAATAGAGAAAAAATAAAGAAAAGAAATTATATGTATATAATATTATTAGGAATAGTATTATTATTGGGAACTTCTTTAATTAGAGATGCTAGTTTTAATGAATTTAATTTGTTTGAGAGTATAATATTAGTGCTATTTCAAATCTTTTTTGGAAATACTTTTTCTGATTTAAGGGACTTTTCATGGGTTTTAACTGGTTTTAATGATGATTTTTTATTGGGAAAAACATATTTATCAGCTATAATATCTTTCATACCAAGTAGTATTTTAGAATTTAGAGAAAGTTATAAATATGGTATAGTAACTAATAATTTTGCTGGTATAGGAAATTGGTCTAATCATTTAGGATTAAGAATGACTGTTTTTGGGGAAATATATTTAAATTTTGGATATATAGGAATAATTATATTTAGTACTATAATGGGATATATTTTGTCGTATACAAATAATAGTTTTATAAAAGCTATTGATAATAAAAAAGATATTTTTTTAGGATCTTTTTCCATAGCTTCTAGTAGATGTTGTGTAATTGCTGGTATTTCTTGTGTCGCCTGTTTTTTATCTGCCATTA
>ENA-USTZ01000872-USTZ01000872.1-human-gut-metagenome-genome-assembly--contig:-NODE-872-length-12661-cov-4.108153_pt1 | contig 12661 bp, 10 predicted proteins | sample MGYA00250049_ERZ773375 | MGnify/ENA primary metagenome ERZ773375 (study PRJEB29103, sample SAMN06111956) | human gut metagenome | biome: human gut; feature: ankylosing spondylitis patient; material...
GCATTAAAGGATATGCTGAACGCATAATAGAAGCTGATTTTTCAGAGACTCGAGAGGACAACCTTTCGGGTCTCTTTTGTTTTTCAGAAACGGATGATCGTGAGGTTAAAAGCATGAGATTAGACAAATATTTGAAGGTATCCCGACTGATCAAGCGCCGTACTGTGGCTAATGAAGCCTGCGACAGCGGCAGAGTGCTGATCAATGATAAACCGGCAAAGGCATCCGCCAATGTCAAAGAGGGAGATATCATTTCCATCTCTTTCGGCAACAAGGAAGTAAAAGTCGAGGTCCTGGATGTACAGGAGACCGTGAAAAAAGAAGAAGCCAAAGAACTTTTCCGTTATATATAATATCAGGTTCTCTATGTATAAATTTCCACATTTTCCCATACAATACATTGTAAGTCCGGTTCCGGAAGGAGCGGAGGATGGGAGGCTATGGAGAGAATGGAAGATTTAAACGCGACAGGACGTATGCATAAAGTGACCATGACCAACAGACGGACATGTACCGTGAATGGGGTAAATGACGTCCTTTCCTTTGATCTGCGGGAGATCCTGCTGGAGACGGAACAGGGGATGCTGATGATTCGTGGCAACGAGCTCCATGTGAACCGCCTGACATTAGACAAGGGGGAAGTGGATATTGACGGCCGGATCGACAGCCTTGTATATTCGGATACCGCAGCATCCGGAGAAAAACAGGAATCCTTCCTGGGCAGGCTGTTCCGCTGATGGATGAAAATGTTTTTCTGCTGCATTCCTTTCTGCTGGGTGTGGGGATCACTTTTCTGTATGATATTCTGCGGATCCTGCGAAGAGTGTTTGCTCACAGTACCAGCATGGTATCTCTGGAAGATCTGGCATTCTGGATCTACTGTGCGGGAAAGGTCTTTCTGCTGATGTTTCATGAAAGTAACGGGAACCTGCGATGGTTTGCTGTGCTGTGGGCATTGGCGGGAATGTACCTGTATCACAGGACAATCAGTCCCTTTTTTGTAAAGTATGTGGCACTGGGCCTGAATACTCTTCTGCACCCAATCCGGAAAGCCTTGCGGATAACGGGAAATTGGCTGAAAAAGCAGTTGACTATACTTAGGAAAATGCTTAAAATATTCATTAAAAGGAGATGCGCGTATGGCAAGAAGAAAAGCAGCCTACCGCAAGAGACACCAGAACCGGTTCAGTATGTTCCTGGTGACCCTGGTCGTGTTGATGATCATGGTGGTCGTTGCGGTGCGGAGCGTGGAATTACAACAGAAGATTGCGGGCTATGATACCCAGATCGCAAGCCTTGGCGCGCAGATCGAAGCAGAGCAGACCAGAGCGGAACAGATCGAGGAATTCGGTAAGTACACTCAGACGAAAGCTTATGTGGAAGAGGTGGCGAAGGATAAGCTGGGACTGGTATACGAAGGTGAGATCCTTTTTCAGGAAGACAATTAAGCAGGGAAACTGTTTCTCAACAGTGAACCTGCTTTTTTTGTCGCAAAAAATGAAGTCTTTCCCTCCCTCGATTTGACAAAAGGAAGAGGAAAACTGCCCTATAATCGTGAAAACAGAAAGGGGAGGATGCCATGATCATAGGGAAAAAGGAGCAGGAACGGCTGGAGAGAGAACAGTGTGCACAGATCTCACTGCTGTGCAGACAGAAACTGATGGGATATGCGGAGAGTTTTGAGGAACTGGGGAAGAGCTTTCGGCAGGAGATACAGATTACAGGAGAGGACAGGCAGAATATTCTGGAAAAATGTATGCTGTGGCAGAGCAGACAGATCATGGGAGACCATCTGCAGGAAGTGGCCCGGATCATGGAACGGGTGGCAGGAGAGGAACTGGGGTATTGTCCGCTGGAAGAGAAAAAGAGGAAAAGCCTGGTACAGGCGCTCAAGAGTGAAGGGATCATCGCCAGAGACCTCTGCTATGTGGAGAAGGACGGCAGCAGCTCCGGGACAGAAGCAGGGATCAGTATGACACTGTCCACCGAAAAAAGGCACTATAAGGCGGCACAGGTGGCGGACATGCTGACGGTATTATTGGGAAAAAAGCTGCAGGTCTCTTCAGGAAGCCCTTATCTCGTGGAGCAGGAGCCGCATTGTTTTCTGTTCACAGAGGAACCGAAATACATAGCACTGACGGGGGTGAGCCGGGCGGTAAAAGAAGGGGAGAAAGTCTCGGGGGATCAGTATGCCACCATGGAATCGGAAAAAGGGAAGCTGATCCTGCTGTTGTCTGATGGGACAGGCTCCGGGGAGGATGCCAGCCGGGGCAGCGGCAGAGTCATGGATCTCATGGAAAAAATGCTGGAGGCGGGCTTCGGGACCGAGGCATCTGTGAATCTCCTGAATTCCGCGTTGTATGCGCAAAATGAAGAGGACGATCATCCTACGATAGACCTTTGCAGCCTGGATCTGTATACCGGCGAATGTGAGATCTGCAAGGTGGGCGGTGTTGCCACGTTCTGGAAGACCTCCGGAAGGGTTCTCTGTGTCGGCGGCGAAAGCCTGCCGTTAGGTATTTTTCAAAAAGTGCAGATAGAACGACAGATGTGTCAGATCCGGCCGGGAGATCTGCTGGTCATGATGACGGACGGGGTTCTGGATATGATGGAAGACGGGGAAGAGCGCATGGCACAGGTGCTGGAAGGGTTGCAGGAACAGAACCCGCAGGAGATCGCAGAGAAAATATTGTCCTATGCCATCTGTGCCTCAGAGGGACGGATTCGGGACGATATGACGGTATTTGTGCTCTGCCTGTGGGAAAACACGTGATGCCGCCTTGATTTTTCCTCATAATTAGGATAGAGTAAAAACATGAATACATGGATGGATACGCGAGAAAAAGTATTTGCATATATCAGAGAGCATCACATGCTGCAGGCCGGCGACCGTGTGGTAGCCGGTGTTTCTGGAGGGGCAGACTCGGTTTGCCTCTTATTTTTGTTGCTGGAATGGCAGAAGGAAGTACCTACAGACATTGCCGTAGTGCATGTGGATCACGGCATTCGCGCGGAGGCCGGAGAAGATGCCCGGTATGTGGAGCAGCTCTGCGAGGAGAGAGGAATCCCTTTTTTCCTGACCAGGGCAGAGGTAAGGAACAGAGCCCGCATGGAGAAAATCTCTGAGGAAGAAGCCGGGCGCAGAACGAGATATGAGGCGTTTGAAAAGGCGGCAAAGGAGTGGGGAGCCACGAAGATCGCAGTGGCCCACAACAGCAATGACCGCAGCGAGACCCAGCTGTTCCATTTGTTCCGGGGCAGTGGAATCCGGGGACTGGCCAGCATTTTGCCTGTGAGAGATCGGATTATACGACCGCTCCTATGTCTGGAACGGTGGGAGATCGAGAAGTTTTTACAACAGCGAGGAATTGTCTATTGCAAGGATGCCACCAATGAGGAGGATGACTACACCAGAAATCGTATTCGGCATCATATTTTGCCTTATGCGGAGCAGAATATTGTAAAGGGCTGTGTAGCGCATATGAATCAGACGGCGGAGCTGCTGGCGGAGACGGAGGACTATCTGGAACTGCAGACAAAAGAAGCAGCTGGCCGATGTATCCGGGCAACGGACGGTGACGGAGAGTCCGCAGAGACGGGGGACAGCCGGAACGCGGTGATCTGTATTGCTGTGGAGTCTTTTCTGTCGTTGCATCCTGTGATCCGTAAGCGCCTCTTGTATGAAGAAGTGAAGCAATTGTCTCCCGGGCAGAAAGACATCACTTACCAGCATATTCAGGAGCTGCTGACCTTGTTTACCAGGGAAGGCAACCGACAGATCTGTCTTCCGTTCGGCATCCGGGGTAGACGGCAATATGAGGAAGTCCTGCTGACAGTAGAGAGGACAGACAGGGAGCTTTTGGAGAAGACGGAAGTGGCTGAGAAATATCAACCAACTCTGCAGCTTCCCCCCGGACAGACAGGGACAGTGGAATGTGAAGTGGGAACGGTGGAATACTGTGTGTGTGACCTGGCCGCTGCCCATGAAAAAAACCAAGAAGTTCCCACAAATCAGTATACGAAATGGTTTGATTATGATAAAATAAAAAAATGTCCGGTGATACGGACAAGAAAGCCGGGTGATTATCTGACCATTGCTGACGGCAGAGGCGGGATGATCCATAAATCGCTGAAAAGTTATCTGGTCGATCAAAAGATCCCACAGGCGGAACGCGACAGACTGCCGATCCTGGCAGAGGGAGAGCATGTACTGTGGGTCGTGGGATACCGTATCAGCGAATATTATAAAGTTACGGAGAATACAAAACGTATTTTAAAGGTACAATTAATAAGAAAGGAGTTCGCTTAAAAGCGAAAGGACAAAAGAAAATGGCAGAGCATATCAGAGTACTGTTGACAGAAGAGGAAGTAGATAAGAGAATCCAGGAGATCGGTGAGCAGATCAGCAAGGATTATGCGGGTAAGCAGGTACACCTTGTATGTGTACTGAAGGGTGGCAGCTTTTTCATGTGTGAACTGGCAAAGCGTATCACTGTTCCCGTATCTCTGGACTTTATGTCCGTATCCAGCTATGGCAGCGATACCAAGTCCAGCGGTGTAGTCAAGATCGTGAAGGATCTGGACGAATCTCTGAAAGATAAGGAAGTTATTGTAGTAGAGGATATCGTGGACAGCGGAAGAACCCTGAGCTATCTGCTGGAGATGCTGAAGGACAGAGGTCCGGCTTCTTTACGTCTGTGCACCCTGTTGGACAAACCCGAGAGAAGAGTGATCGATGTCCATGTGGATTATACCGGATTTAATATTCCCGATGAGTTTGTAGTGGGCTATGGTCTGGATTATGATCAGAGATATCGTAATCTGCCTTACATCGGTGTGGTAGAATTCGATTAAGCGATACAAAGATGTAGGAGGCCCGTGAAGTTGAAACAAAACGGCAAAACAATCAATTCATATTTTATATTTATCATACTTCTGCTTCTGGTGATCTTCGGCCTCAACCTGTTGAACAACCGTACAGATGAATACACCAAGGCAGAGTTCATTGCGGATCTGGATGCCGGCAATGTATCGGAAGTCGTGGTGCAGCCCAACGGAGAAGCACCTACCGGATATCTGGAGATCCAGATGAAGAACGGACTGAATCATAAGCTGTATGCTACGGATATCACCGAGCTGGAGACATTGGTCCGCGAGTACGGATTTGATCCCGTAGTGAATGACATTGAGAGAGAGAACTGGTTCCTTACTTATATGCTGCCAATGCTGGTAGTACTGGCTGTAGGTGTATTCGTTTTCATGATGATGAATGCCCAGCAGGCCGGTGGCGGTAACGGTAAAATGATGAACTTTGGCAAGAGCCGGGCCAAAATGTCCATAGGTGACAAGAGCGTCACCTTTGCACAGGTAGCCGGTCTGAAGGAGGAAAAAGAGGAACTGGAGGAAATCGTCGATTTTCTGAAAGAACCCGGAAAATACACCGGCGTCGGTGCGAGGATTCCCAAGGGTGTTCTGTTGGAGGGACCTCCCGGAACCGGTAAGACTCTGCTGGCGAAAGCCGTGGCAGGCGAAGCCGGAGTACCTTTTTTCAGCATCTCCGGATCTGATTTCGTGGAAATGTTCGTCGGTGTCGGCGCATCCCGTGTGCGCGATCTGTTTGAAGAGGCGAAGCACAATGCACCCTGTATCGTGTTCATCGATGAGATCGATGCCGTGGCGAGACGCCGTGGTACCGGTATGGGCGGCGGACACGATGAGAGAGAGCAGACCCTGAACCAGTTACTGGTAGAGATGGATGGTTTCGGTGTCAACGAAGGTATTATCGTTATGGCAGCTACGAACCGTGTGGATATTCTCGATCCTGCGATCCTGCGTCCCGGACGATTTGACCGTAAGGTAGCGGTAGGGACTCCGGATGTGGGCGGCAGAGAAGAAATACTGAAGGTACATGCGAAGAATAAGCCCCTGGGAGATGATGTAAATTTACAGCAGCTTGCACAGACTACCGCAGGATTCACCGGAGCGGATCTGGAGAATCTGTTGAACGAGGCAGCGATCATCGCAGCGAAGGAGAACCGCTCCTTTATCGCGAATAAAGATGTTAAGAGGGCGTTTATCAAAGTAGGAATCGGTGCGGAGAAGAAGAGCCGTATTATTTCCGACAAGGAGAAGAAGATCACGGCATATCACGAAGCAGGTCATGCGATCCTGTTCCATGTGCTGCCGGATGTGGGACCTGTCTACACCGTATCCATTATTCCTACCGGTGTGGGAGCCGCCGGTTATACCATGCCCCTGCCGGAAAAGGATGAGATGTTCGCCACCAAGAGCCGTATGCTCCAGGATATCATGGTATCTCTGGGAGGACGTATTGCGGAGGAGATCATCTTCGGAGATATTACCACCGGAGCATCCAGTGATATTAAGAAAGCCACCAAGACAGCCCGCCGTATGGTAACCCGTTACGGAATGTCTGATAATATCGGTGTCATCTGCTATGACGATGACGATGATGAAGTCTTCATCGGTAAGGATCTGGCACATGCCAAGGCGCACAGTGAGGAGATTTCCGGTGAGATCGATAAGGAAGTCAAGCACATCATAGATGACTGCTATACCAAAGCCAAGGATATTATCTTACAGCATGAGGATGTGCTGCATAGCTGTGCACAGCTGCTGTTGGAAAAAGAAAAGATCAACAGAGACGAGTTTGAAGCATTATTTCAGCCGAAAGCAGATTCCTTTTTGAATACTGAACTTTCGTAAAGGGTCGGGAGTGGAAAAGGTTTTCGCAGGAAAATCAGAGATTTGGTAGTATTGTACAAACTACTTTTGTGAAAAATAGACAAAAACAGATATACGTTTTTGTAATATTTGTGAATTTTGAGAATAGTCAAAAATAGTAGTGCATGCTATTATAATACTCGTAACCCCCCCCAATACATTATATAGTTTTTTGCTATACCCCATAAGAAAGAAATACCTTCTCTAAAAAGGGCAGTCCTCCCAAGACTGTCCTTTTTACCGTTCAAAAACAAGGCAGGCTGTTGTCAGATGTACGGAAAAAGGGTATAATTACATATGTGTGTGCTGCACAGGTAAGAATAGCAGGAGCATAATATAGATAGTAAGACATTAGTCTCAGAAAGGATAGATACTATGGATCTGGAGCGATTACGTCGAACAGAATATAATCAGCAGTATATTGCTGCCATGAGACCCGTATTTAACAGAAGAGCTCTTTTTACGGATACAAGTGCGGAGTATGTGATTCCGGAAGAGCCGGCCTGTTTTTCCGAAGTGACGATCCGCTTCCGGACCGCCAGAAATAATGTGGACAGAGTGTTCCTGGTATGCGGCGGACAGAAGCATCTTATGGTACGTGTGGAGAGCAAAAATGATTTTGACTATTATGCCTACGTAATGCGTCTGGATGATCAGAAGGTATCTTATTATTTTGAGGTGCAGACCGGCAGAATTACCGGCATCTTTGATATGCGGGGCCTGGTGCAGGAAGTTAATGAATATTATGATTTCATTATCATTCCCGGTTTCCACACCCCCGACTGGGCCAAGGGAGCGGTCATGTACCAGATCTATACGGATCGTTTCTGCAATGGAGATTCTTCCAATGATGTGTTGACCAATGAATATTGCTACATCGGAGAACCGGTACACCGCGTAGAGGACTGGGGACGGTATCCTGCACAGATGGATGTCCGTGAGTTCTACGGAGGAGACCTGCAGGGCGTATTGGACAAGATGGACTACCTGCAGGAGCTGGGGGTTGAGGTGATCTATTTTAACCCTCTGTTCGTATCCCCGTCCAACCATAAATACGATATTCAGGACTATGATTATATTGATCCCCATCTGGGTAAGATCGTCAGTGATGAGGGAGAGCTGCTTCCGGATGGACAGCGGGAGAACCGTTTCGCTTCCCGTTACATCGACCGTGTGACTAACAAGGCGAATCTGGAAGCCAGCAACGAGCTGTTTGCTCAGGTGGTGGCAGAGGCACACCGCAGAGACATGAGAGTCATTCTGGATGGCGTGTTCAATCACTGTGGTTCCTTTAATAAATGGATGGACAGAGAGCGCATCTATGAGAATGCGGAAGGATATGACAAGGGTGCCTATGTCAGTGCTGACAGCCCTTATCGGAATTACTTTGATTTCCACAATCAGGCAGCATGGCCCTATAACAATTCCTATGACGGATGGTGGGGACATGACACACTGCCGAAGCTGAACTACGAGGGATCCCAGGAACTGATGGACTATGTCCTTCATGTAGCGAAAAAATGGGTATCTCCGCCCTACAATGTGGATGGATGGAGACTGGATGTGGCAGCTGATCTGGGTCACAGTCAGGAATTCAACCATCATTTCTGGCAGGAATTCCGGAAAGCGGTAAAAGAGGCCAATCCGGAAGCCATTATTCTGGCAGAGCATTACGGCAACACCAGAGACTGGTTACAGGGAAATGAATGGGATACCGTTATGAACTACGATGCATTCATGGAGCCCGTGACCTGGTTTCTGACCGGAATGGAGAAACACAGTGACGACTACCGTGAGGATCTGTTAGGCAATGCAGAAAGCTTCTGGGGAGCCATGCGGCATCATACCTCCAGTTTTTCCATGCCCAGCTGGCAGGTAGCGATGAACGAACTGTCCAACCATGATCATTCCCGTTTCCTGACGAGAACGAATCATAAGGTGGGACGTACCAATACCTTAGGACCGCAGGCTGCGGAACAGGGCATTAACAAAGCGGTCTTCCGGGAAGGTGTTGTGATCCAGATGACCTGGACGGGAGCACCTACAATCTATTACGGCGACGAGGCAGGTGTCTGCGGATTCACGGATCCCGATAACCGGAGAACTTATCCCTGGGGGCATGAAGATCAGGTACTTTTATCCTTCCACAAAGATATTATCCGCCTGCGTCGTGAAAATGAAGAGTTGCGCAGCGGATCTTTGAAAATGTTGGAAAGCGATTATAATTTTATTTCCTATGGTCGTTTTAACCGGAAAGGTCAGTGTGCGGTTCTGATCAATAACAATAATCATCCGATCACCAAGGAAATCCATGTGTGGGAGATCGGTACGCCCAAGACCGGTAAGATGAAAGTGATCTTACAGTCCAGAGATGACGGTTATTGCATGGAAGGCGCGGAATATGAGATCAAGGCAGGCAAGATCCTGATCGAGATGCCCCAGACATCCGCAACCATTTTGAAATTTATAGAAGAATAAATATATGTAACTATTCAGAACACCATTCGCAAAACCGCCTCTGCGAGGCTTCCTTTTTGCTCATGGTGGTTACTTCGCCCTATAAATAGTATCAAATGCTCTTACGAATGCAAGCATTCGACGCTCATTCGATACTATTTACATGGCTCTGAATAGTTACAAATACAAAAGACAGAGAGGATATTAGATGTTTACCATCATCATCACCCTGCTGTTGCCGTTGGTACCCATTGTGGTCTGGCGGCAATATGTTTTAAAAAACCATGGAAAAAGCGGACAGACGACTGCGCCCGGAAAAGGAGAATATATATTTCGTTATCTGACATGCCTTATCTGTGTGCTGGTCATTTCTTGGATTATGTTGTCGCTGGCCGGCAATGACGATAATACGATCCTGCGGAAACTGATCGAATCCAGAGAGTATGCGGTGAAAGTTCTCTGTGCGGAAATCTGCATTATGCTGCTTTACGCGATTGCAGAATTATTTGTGGAAGAGGCAAAAGACGGAAAGCACGAGAAGATCCGGAGTGTTTTATACAGCTTTAACGACAGTAAGGTATGGAGTGTTTTCCGCAAGTACATAGGACCGGTAGTTGTAGCGGCATTGGCAATACTGGTAGTGTGTCTGAACTTCAGTATGATGTCCGACCGTGTGCTGTGGGGGGATGAGGCGTTTTCTGCGAATACGGCCCACAAGGATGTGGATGGCATTTTGCAGGTATTGTATTACTGGGACAATCATCCGCCACTGTATTATTACTGGCTGAAATTATTCGGGACCCTGTTCGGATATAAGGTACCGGTATTCCATCTGGCCTCTCTGGTGCCCTTCGTGATCGGAATCGTACTGGCACTGACCGTTGTGCGGAAACATTTCGGGCTGCTTCCGGCAACATTTTTTGTGATGATCTCCGGTCTGGGACAGGCATGTCTGGAGTACAATCTGGAAGTCCGCATGTATGCGCTGGCTTTCCTGTGTGTAATGGGTTGCTTCTATTGTTCCTACAGAGTCATTGCTGACGGCAACAGGAAGACCTGGGCAGGCATGGTGCTGTGGGCACTGGCAGCAGCGTATTCTCACTATTATGCACTGGTGGCTGTGGGAATCATGATGTTTTTCACCGGAGTGGCCGTATGGATCAAATACCGTGGGAAAACCTGGATTAAAGGCGTGCTGGCGATTATCGCATTTTTTATCGGTTATGCGCCATGGTTGTATTTCTTCTATGCCGGATTAAAAAATGTCAGCAGAGGCTGGTGGATGACGGAGATTCTGGGGCTGGATAGGAGTCTGGAGATCGTTATGGGCGGCAGGCGCATGAACGGTATCGTATTTCCGCTGCTGATTCTGTTTCTGGTGATAACATTGGTAGCAGATTCGTCGGTATTTTCCGTGGAAAAGGACGGTATACATCTGCAAAAGCCTTCTGTAAAAAAATGGTCTGATAAGACATACGCAATGGCGGTGGGAGCCTGTACGATCCTTGGAACATTGGTATTCGCCTATTTATTAAGCGTTGTAATGGCGCCGATGCTGGCACAGAGATATCTGTATCCGCTAAGCGCGGTGGCAATTGTAATGCTGGTGATCGGCAGCAGCAGAGTGCTGGAACTGTTGGCTTTATTGGAAAAGCAATCCTGGAAGGGATTAGAACTTTTGGGCAGAGTGATTCTGGTGGTATTCCTAGGAATCATGTTTGGCATGGGAATCCGGAACTACCGGGAATGCTATGACAGCTACGAACAGCAGAAGACAGAGACCGATAAGACACTTGACCTGATCGGAACGCCCACACAGGATACCAAAATGGTCACCAATGGTGTAAAACATCTGGGTTGGACCGTATTGTATTATTACTATCCGGATAACGAAATTGTAAATGGCGACTATAGACAGGCTGAGGCGGACAGCTTCTGGTATTTTACACCGAATGCCATGGGCGGAGATTCTATTGCAGAATTAGAACAGAACGGCTATCAGGTCACAGATTACGGACAGATGCAACTGTCACAGTACCCCTTCTTCTTATATTATATGGAGAAATAACAAAAAACATCTTGCAATTTGTGTGAACATATGCTACAATTTCACATTGTTAAGGCACTTTTGCCTGACATGGATGGATTCCCGAGTGGCCAAAGGGGACAGACTGTAAATCTGCTGCAATTTGCTTCGGTGGTTCGAATCCACCTCCATCCATTTTCTTTTTCAGGAATATTTTTGAAAAGGAAAACATATCATATACAACATAATATCGCGGGGTGGAGCAGTCTGGAAGCTCGTCGGGCTCATAACCCGAAGGTCATAGGTTCAAATCCTATTCCCGCAACTCTTAAAAGGCTGTCACGTGTGTGGCAGTCTTTTTTGTGCGATCTACATAGAAAACTTTGTTAAAAAATAAAATAATGAATGGCAGAAACAAAGCCATGTGCTATACTAAAGATATTCATTTATATAGAAAGTTTAGCAGAAACCAAAGCAAAGAGGGAATCAGCATGAGCAGTATTGAGACATTTTTACAAATGGTAAAAGAATCTGATAATATCGTATTTTTTGGCGGAGCCGGTGTGTCCACCGAGAGCGGCATCCCGGATTTCCGGAGCGTGGATGGACTTTACAATCAGAAGTATGATTATCCACCGGAAACGATCCTGAGTCATTCTTTTTATGTAAACCATACGGAAGAGTTCTATCGTTTTTACCGGGATAAAATGCTCTGTCTTACCGCAAAACCGAATACGACACATTACAAACTGGCAGAGCTGGAAAAGGCAGGGAAATTAAAAGCGGTCGTAACCCAGAATATTGACGGACTGCATCAGGCGGCCGGAAGCAAAAATGTTCTGGAGCTGCACGGCAGCGTCCACAGAAACTATTGCAGAAAATGTGGAAAGGAATTTGACGCAGAGTACATCTTAAATTCCAAAGGCGTGCCGGTATGTGACAGTTGTGGCGGACAGATCAAACCGGATGTTGTTTTGTATGAGGAAGGATTGAACCAGCAGACATTAGAGGATGCAGTCTACTATATCAGTCATGCGGACATGCTCATTATCGGCGGTACGTCACTGGCGGTTTACCCGGCAGCAGGACTGATCGATTATTACCGTGGAAATAAGCTGGTGCTCATCAATAAATCGACGACGCCGATGGACAGCCGTGCCGATCTGCTGATCCAGGCAGGACTGGGAGAGGTTTTCGGACAGATTGAGGTATAAGTTTGAAGGGAATGTTGGGAAACTTCCGGGCTTTTGACTGGAATTTCAGGCTGCATACACTGCAGAAAAGTGGGATAAACAATACAGACAGAGGGTAGGAACAGATATGGAAAAATTAGAATATGAGGTAGGCGATATCGTCAGATTAAAAAAACAGCATCCGTGCGGCAGCAGTGAATGGGAGATTTTGCGTGTGGGAGCGGACTTCCGGTTAAAATGC
>ENA-USTZ01000876-USTZ01000876.1-human-gut-metagenome-genome-assembly--contig:-NODE-876-length-12627-cov-3.145578_pt1 | contig 12627 bp, 12 predicted proteins | sample MGYA00250049_ERZ773375 | MGnify/ENA primary metagenome ERZ773375 (study PRJEB29103, sample SAMN06111956) | human gut metagenome | biome: human gut; feature: ankylosing spondylitis patient; material...
AAAAGTGTTTCCAGTGCCGGGGCAATGGGAGTGATGCAGCTGATGCCTGCCACAGCGAAAAGTCTTGGTGTGACAGATCCCTATGATGCCGGCCAGAACATTATGGGAGGAGCAAAGTGTATTTCCCAGAAGCTCAAAGAATTTAACGGGGATGAGAGAATGGCACTGGCTGCTTACAATGCCGGCAGTGGAGCGGTAAAACGATATGGTGGCATACCTTCTTACTGCAAATCATATGTTAATAAGGTACAGAGCTACAAAAAGGCATATGAGACAGCCGGAGCCGTGTGAGAGCAGGGCGGCGGACAGACACATATGCCGGAGGATATGCTGACACAACGTATTAAGGGGAATTGACAATGAAAAAATATATAATCTGGGACTGGAATGGAACGATTGTCAATGATGCAGGTATTGCATTGGACGCAGTCAATGATATGCTCCGGGAGCAGCACAGACCGGAGATTACCTTAGAGGAGTATCGCAATGCAATGGATACTCCTATTCTTCGTTTTTATGAGCAGTTTTTTGATATGAAGGCAACGGATTTTAACTGGATCACCGAGCGTTTTCAGAGTTATTATGAGAACCATAAGGATCAGCTCAGGCTGCATGAGGGGGTAGAGGGATTATTGGAATACTGCCGCCAAAAGGGATGTCATCAGATTATTTTGTCCTCTTCCGCCACAAGGATCATTCAATTTTATGCGAAGTTGTTTGGAGTGGCAGATTATTTTGAGGCAGTGCTTGGAGCAGACGATCTGCTGGCAGCAGGAAAGATAGAGCGGGCTGTGGGGTATTTTGAGCAAAATAAAATACCAAAGGCAGAGACAATCATGATCGGTGATTCGGTTCACGACTTCGATGTGTCTCAAGCCCTTGGTATTGATTGTATTTTAATGAGTGGCGGCCATCAGGATCTGCAAAGTCTGCAGTCATGCGGATGCCCGGTCATTACTTCTTTTCAGGATCATTCCATCCCTGGATTCTGAGTCCCTTCGGATAATGGTTTTTAAGAAGTCCATTCCGGGCCTTGCCCCAGCCGAGAGTGCAGCCTTCATAGCAGACCAGGGTCCACCCCTTCCAGGTGTCAGGACATGAGATGGTTTCCCCCTGGAGATAGCGGCAGGCATCCTCATAGATGCAATCGAGACTTTGCTGTGCGTCCGTTGGAACCAAAGTCTTTGCCAGAGCATGAGCCGGTTCAAAGCGGTTTTTCTTGCGGGTTCCAAGATGAAGCCCGGTTCGCAGAACCTTCAAACCGGCGAGGGACGGAACCGGAGCCGGGATCAGATAAAGCTCGTCCCCAAATAATTCCATTCTGCCGCCGGCAAGGGCAGGATATGGAGAGAATGACGTGTTTAAATAAGTATCTTTAAATTCGGTAAAGTCTGTCAGTTCAGGCTTTTTTTTGTTTTGTTTCCCTTTTTTCTTTTTACCTTTGGAAGAATTTTTGGTCCCTGCGGCAGCGTCGCAAAGCAAAGAGACCGGGAGCGGTGTACCGGATTTTTGGAGACGTGCCGCAAAATGACCTTCTCCACGAAGCTTATGAGGCCAGAGGCGGAGTACCTTAGAAGAGATCTCGTCCGGAAAAATGCCTGCAAGCCCATCAGACAATCCGGCATATCCCGGAATACCGGCTACCTGTCGGCCCAGAGAAGTTTCATGCCAGTCAGTCAGTGTGTAATCGGGATGTGTTTCCAGAAACCACTGGATCATTGCTTCGTCCTCCTCAGGTGCTTCCTGCGGCGGCAGAATCGTCCGTATCACGAGATCATGCGCCCGGAAGGTAACCGTGTACCGATCCCGTTCCAGCTGTTTGGCGGCATTTAAGACGCTATTGCGCGTCTTCTTGGGATTGTACCAGAGTACAAACAGCAGCGCTGCACACAGCACAATCAAAACATAGGTCATACTGTTCACCGAACGCCCGTTGACGAAACGCCAGATTGCAACGCCCAGAAAGTCTGCCAGGCAGAACAGCACCAGGCCGACCCGAATCCAAAATCCCCGTCGGAGGAACTTCTTCTGAAATGCCCGATAACCTTCTGCCATCTGTTCAGCAGGCACGCCATACGGTGCGGATTCCGGCAACAGAATCGTCTCCTGCTCCATTTGTTCGTTTTCCATCGCTTGACTCCCTTAAATGTCCAGGTTCTGGACGTATTTTGCATTGGTTTCGATAAAGTCCTTTCGAGGGCCGACCTTATCGCCCATGAGGATGGTAAAGATTTCGTCTGCCCGCTCGGCATCTTCCATATCCACCCGCAGCATGGAACGGGTTTCCGGGTTCATGGTGGTTTCCCAGAGCTGTTCGGAGCTCATTTCACCCAGACCTTTGTACCGCTGTACTCCAACTTTTGCCGTGCTGCCATCTGCATCGGCAAACTCCGCAATGTAGCGGTCTCGTTCGGCTTCGTCAAAGGCATATTTGAACTTCTTGCCCTTGGAAACCTTGAACAGCGGCGGCTGTGCAATATAAATATTGCCGTTTGCAATCAACGGCCGCATAAAGCGGAAGAAGAAGGTCAGCAGCAGCGTCCGGATATGGGAGCCATCGACATCGGCATCCGCCATAATGATTACCTTGCCATACCGCAGCTTGGTAATGTCGAAATCCTCTCCGATGGAAGTGCCCAGCGCAGTGACCACCGGCATCAGCTTTTCGTTGCCGTACACCTTGTCAATCCGTGCCTTTTCCACGTTCAGCATTTTGCCCCAAAGCGGCAGAATTGCCTGATACTTCCGGTCTCTGCCCTCCTTGGCGGAACCGCCGGCAGAGTCTCCCTCGACGATATAGATTTCTGTATTTTCCGTTCCCTTTTCGGAACAGTCTGCCAGCTTGCCCGGCAGGGAAGCGCTTTCCATTGCAGATTTCCGACGCGTCAGATCTCTTGCCTTTTTAGCTGCCTCTCGTGCCTTCTGCGCAGACAGGCTCTTATCAAATATTGCCCGGGCAACAACCGGATTTTCTTCCAGATAGTTCATCAGTTTTTCCATGACCATCTTTTCGACAAATGGCTTCACGGAAGGATTGCCCAGTCTGCCCTTGGTCTGCCCTTCGAATTCGCACTCGGTCAGCTTCACAGAGATGATGGCAGTCAGCCCCTCCCGGACATCGTCTCCGGTCAGTTTGGTGCCATCCTTGAGCAGATTCATCTTCTTGCCGTACTCATTGATGACCTTGGTCAGAGCATTTTTAAAGCCCACTTCATGAGAACCGCCGTCAATCGTGTGAATGTTGTTGGCAAACGAAAGAATCAGTTCATTGTAGCTGTCGTTGTACTGCATCGCAATTTCCGCAAAGGAATCGCCTTCCGTTCCGGAGATGTAAATGACATCATCAGACAGCGCTTCCAGTCCACGCTTGGCATGGATATGCTCTACAAACTGCCGGATTCCGCCTTCATAGTGCAGTACTTCCTGCAAAGGCTGTTCCGGATTCCGCTGATCGGAAAGAATGATCTTAATGCCGGCATTCAGGAACGCCTGCTCCCGCAGCCGCTTGAGCAATACGTCGTAGTCGTATTCTGTATGTTCAAAAATGGTGCCGTCTGCCTTAAAGCAAACCATGGTACCCGTTTCTGTGGTGTCACCGATGATTTTCAGCGGTTCCCGGTAATCGCCCCGTTCAAATCGCTGGAAGTAGACATGGCTGCCGTCTTTGACAGTCAGTTCCAGCCATTCCGACAAGGCATTGACAACGGAAGCGCCCACTCCGTGCAGACCGCCGGACACTTTATAGCCGCCGCCGCCGAATTTTCCGCCGGCATGCAAAATGGTGTAGACAACCGTTGCGGCAGAAATGCCTTCCTTCGGGTGAATGCCGACCGGAATACCACGGCCGTTGTCGGCAACCCGGATGACATCGCCGGGCAGAATATCCACGGTAATTTCGGAACAGAATCCGGCAAGCGCCTCGTCAATGGAGTTGTCCACAATTTCATAGACCAGATGATGCAGTCCCTTCGGGCCGGTCGAACCAATGTACATACCTGGCCTCTTCCGAACTGCCTCCAGTCCTTCCAGCACCTGAATCTGACTTTCATCATACTGCTGTGCCATTGGCTTTTGTTCTTCTGTCATAGTTCTATTTCCTCCTGTAGCGCCGTGCCGGTGAAGCAGATTCCACCACACGGGCACTTCTCTTTCCACAACGTTTTCCACAATTTGTGGAAAGTTGAATTTCCTGTAAATTCGCTTAATCCGGACAAATTCTTCCGGCTTTCAACAAAATTTGCTGCCCTGCCCATTGTGGAATCAACGTTTCCACATGGCAGGTCGTCAGAAAGACTTGCATGTCTTTCACAATGGTATAGACCACCTGCTGCCGGTTCTGATCCAGCTCGCCCATGACATCGTCCAGCAGAATCAGCGGGGTCTGTTTCCACTTTCTGGCGTAGATCTGCGCATGTGCGAGCCGCAAGGTGAGCGCCAGACTTTTTTTCTGTCCCTGGGAACCAAATTCCCGGGCACTGACCCCATTGATCAGAATTTGCATCTCATCCCGGTGCACACCGCATGTGGTAAAGCCCAGTGCGCGGTCTTCCTCCCGGGCACGCACCAGCTTTTCATAATACTGCGCCGCCAACTGTTCTTCGGTACAATCGGAAAAGTCGGGATCCCGTCCAAATACATTGGCCTGATACCGCAGCGTCACCGCTTCCTGCTGGGCACTGATGGCACCATACAGCTCGGTACAAACCGCCGCCAGCTGCTGCAAATAGCGGCTGCGCTGCACGGTCAGATAGGCGCCTGTCTTGGCAAGCTGCCGATCCCAGACGTCCAGATAGGCCTGCGCAGCGGCTGCCGGAAGTGCCTGCTTGAGCACCGCATTGCGCTGCTGCAAAATCATCTGGTAGCGCCGCACTGCACCAACGGCACGCGGCGTGAGCTGCGAATAGCAGAGATCCACAAAATTGCGCCGCACTTCCGGCCCCTCGTTGATGAGCGCCAGATCTTCCGGCGTAAATGCCACACAGTGAAACAAGTCGAACAAGCTGCCCGTGCTGGTCACGGGAATGCCATTGAGCAGAAAGCGTTTTTCCTTGCCGGCAGACGGCTGCATGGTACAGGTAATGGTCTGTACCCGCCGTCCATCGTCAAATGCCGCCTGAATCTGCATAGGACCACTGTCGGCAAAACAAAGATAATCCCGTTCCCGCGTGCCCCGAAAGCTGCGGCAGCCGCTTAAAATCCAGATGGCTTCCAGCAGATTGGTCTTTCCCTGGGCATTTTCGCCTACAATGACGTTATAATGGGCGTCTGGATGCAGCGAAACATCCTTTAAATTTTTAAACCCGGATACCGTCAGTGCCGTTAGTCGCATCCTGCAACCAGCACCTCAAACCGATCCACGCGGATCCGGTCACCCGGACGAATTTTTTTGCCCCGCATGGTGCAGACTTCCCCGTTGACGGAGACGGCACCCTGCTGAATCAATTCCTTGGCAAATCCGCCGGTATCACAAAGCCCTGCAAATTTCAGCAGGGAATCCAGCTTAATATAGTCTGTCTGAATGGTTACAGAAAGCTGTTCCATGGTTGTTTCGTCCTTTCTGGTTCTTCCTGCTTACTGCTTCAACTGAATGGGCATCAGCAGGTAAATATAATGCTCGCCCTCCATGGGAACCAATTTTGCCACATGGTTGCCGCCGGTGAGCTGAATCCGAATCTGATCTCCATCTGCGGCACGAGCAGCTTCCAGTAAAAATTTATTATTGAATCCAATGACCACATCCGGCCCGGTGATCTGCGCCGGAATGGTATCGTTGATTTTTCCGATTCCGGTGGAACAGGTGACGTTCAGGCTGCCGCCGGAGAACACGCAGCGAATCGGCGCATTGTATTTGCCGCTGATCAGCAGGGAACAGCGCTCCAGACAGCGTGTCAGATCTTGTGTTTTGACAATGACTTCTGTCTCCGAAGCAGCCGGAATGCTGCTTTGATAGCGATAGAAGTCTCCTTCCAGCAGCCGGGAAAAGACGGTATAGCCGTCAAAGGTAAAGACAATGTGACTGCGGCTTGCAGTAATCAGGCACTGCTTTTCGGAATCCTCTTTCATCATGTTGGCAACCTCTGTCAAGGTGCGCTTGGGGACAACAAAGCGATAGGATTCGTTGCAGTTTACAGCTTCCTTCCGAATGGCAAGCCGGAAGCCATCAATGGCGACCATATGGAACTGCTGGTCTTGAATCTCAAACAGCTCCCCGGTAAAGACCGGCTTTGCCTCATTGGTAGAGGTGGCATAACTGGTCTGTGCGATCATGGACTTTAAAAGTGGCTGTGAGATGGACATACCGCCCGGCATCGCCAGATTGGGCAGCTGCGGATATTCTTCTGCGGACTGTGCAGAGATGTGAAATTCCGTTGCATCACAGTACATGCCGACAGAATTGTTTTCGGATACTTCAAATACAATGGTTTGTCCGGAGAAACGGCGTACCGATTCGCTGAGTAGTCGGGCATCTAAAATCCATTCTCCGGTATCCTCTGATTCCACGTCAATGGTGGTTTGAACCCCGAATTCCAGATCGTAGCCGGTCAGCTCCAGGCAATCTCGATCCAGGCGAATTCGAATTCCTTCTAGTGCAGAAATGGTGGATCGCTGAGAAATGCCTTTTGCGACATGGTTGACTGCTTCATAGAGTGCTTGTTTTTCGCAGATAAATTTGATCATGGTGCAAATCCTCTTTCTGATGTGCCGGCGTTGCGGGATGCAAAACGGAGGCGTGTTTGATATTTTATTCGCTTTTCATTCGCTTTTATAGATGGTGCGTTTTCCACGGGCGGACAGCCAGATTTCTGCTTGCAGAAGAAAGATGAGAAGAAATAGAAATAAGAAAAAGTATAGTAGTAGTAGAGGATGTGAGTTTGTGGAAAAGCAGGTTTTTCCTTGCATGCTGGGACATTTCCCTTCCACAGGATGAATGCGGAAAAAATGTGGAAATGTGGAAATGCAAACAGCAATGGGAAAAGTGGAAATTTTGTGGAGTGGAAAACATACAAATGTGGAAAAAATCGTGGAAAATCCAAGTGTGCGCTTGGGAAAAGTGGAAATACGAAGTGGTCTGATTTGTGGAAGAAACAGACGCAGCTGGCTCGAGTGCAGGGAGATTCGCTGGAAGAATCCTCTCTTTTCTTTTCCACATCGCTTTCCACAATGTGTTGAAAACAATGTGGAAAGCCGTTTAAAGGTTGTGAAAAACGTGCAAAATCGACATTATGCGTTGCTTTTATCGCAAATATTCTTAATGGTGTCATCCACCAGTTGTTTCAGTGTTTGATCGCGCTTCATGCCGGCTTCAATGTTGTTGATGGCATAAACGATCGTGGAGTGATCCCGTCCGCCAAATTCGGTTCCGATGGATTGCAGCGGCATCTTGGTGATCTCCCGTACCACGTAGATGGCTACTTTTCGTGCCGTTGAAATCTGCGCCGAACGCTTGCTGCTGCGGATTTCTTCCGGCGTAACGCCGTAGACATCGGCGACTTCCATGATAATCTTCTCTACGGTGATGGGAATGGGCTGGTCATTGGTCTGAATGTCCTTAATGACACTCTGCGCCATGGAAATAGAAGGCTGTGAGCCAGCTAGGTGCTTGAGCGCCTTCAGCTTCTTGATGGCACCTTCCAGCTGCCGGATGTTGGTCTTTAAACGATTGGCAATGAATTCTGCCACATCATCCGGAATGTACAGATCCAGCAGTTCGGCTTTCCGGCGAATGATGGCAATACGGGTTTCAAAGTCCGGGATGTCAATATCTGCAATTAATCCCCATTCAAATCGGTTGCGAATGCGATCCTCCAGTGTTTTCAGTTCCTTGGGCGGCTTATCAGAGGTGATGACAATCTGCTTGTCCTCTGCATGCAACTTGTTGAAGGTATGGAAGAATTCTTCCTGCATCTGTTCTTTGCCGCTGAAAAACTGAATGTCGTCGATGAGCAGGACGTCTGCCGAACGATACTTTTCGTGGAATGCGGACATATTGTGGGAGGTAATGCCATTGATGAGGTCATTTCCGAACCCTTCACTGGTGACATAAATAATCTTATAATCCGGGTGGTTTTTGTGCACCTCATTGGCAATGGCGTGCATCAGGTGGGTTTTGCCCAAGCCGGATGGGCCGTAGATAAACAGCGGGTTATATGTTTTGCCGGGCTCTTTGGCAACTGCGGTGCAGGCAGCATGCGCAAATTCATTGGAGCGGCCGACGATGAAGGTACTGAATGTATAGTCGTAGTTGGCGCCTTCGAAGGTGCGTTCCAGCTGTTCATGGCGGCGTGCCAGTTCATCAAAGTCATTGACAGGAGCGGTACGGTTAGAATTGCGTGCCAGCAGTTCGTCTTCGACATTGATAATCAGATTGACATCAAATCCGAGGATGTTGCGGAATGCTTCTTTTAAGAGTGCCTCATAGTTATTGAGAATCACGGAGCGCTGAAAGTCAGACTGTACAGTGAAAACAGCATCGGTTCCACTCAAAGCAATGGGTTCCATGGCATTGATCCAAAGATTGATCGCGACTTCTGGAATATCGCCTTCTTCCAGGCAATATTGTTTTACACGCGCAAAGACTTCTTGAAAAGAATTCATAAGCGGGGGTCCTTTCTATGTTGAAATTCTCTACTGCAACGGGAAGCTGCATGTTTTCCACAATGCGCAGCAGCTATAATATAATAGTGTACCACAGATTGTGGAAAAAATCAAGAGGGTTTGTTGAAAAAACCACGTTCATTTGTGGAAAGTATTTTGGACAGAAAAAATAGGAAGAAACAAGTCTTTTGGAACGAAAAGAGAAAGTTTCAACAGTTGCGGAAGCCGCTGTACCAAGCAGCTTCCACACACTTTCCCCAATTGCATCGTGGAAAAGCAGACAGAGAACGAATAACGATAGCCAATCGCTTTCCTGCCTACAAAAAGTGATTCTGCCAAATTTGCCGCAGGATTGCTGGCTGTGGAAAACAGGCTTGTGTATTCCAAAAATGATTTTCCACAGATTTTGCGTGGGAATTTTGTGGAATCTGCGGCTCGGTTTTGAAATTTCAAGATTTTCAAAAAAAAGCTTGACAGATTCTTCTTTGTAGGTTATAATAGGGTATAAACGGATTTTTGTGGGCAAATTCTGCATAAATCCCGTCTGTCTGCTTCTGTCAGGCAGATTCCGTTTCAGAAACCATGGCGAGAGGAGGAAATACTTGTGAAAAGAACATATCAGCCGAAGAAGCTGCATAGAAAAAAAGAGCATGGCTTCAGAAAGAGAATGGCTACCAGCAATGGAAGAAAGGTTTTAGCTCGTAGAAGAGCAAAGGGCAGAGCAAGACTTTCCCACTAACGAGTCAGACCACAAAATCTTTTGTGGTCTTTTATTTTATGTGAATACGCTCATAGGCCCGTCCTGGAAGAAGAGGTGCGATGCGGATGCAGAACACAGTGATTTTAAATCAAAATAAAGCGTTTGTTTCGTTGTATCAGCACGGAAAAGCGATTGTTTCTCCCTATGTGGTGATTTATGTCCGAAAGAATCGGCGTACCTATAACCGATTTGGTGTCACCGCCGGGAAAAAAGTCGGCAATGCCGTTGCGCGTAATCGTGCCAAACGCATCATTCGGCAGGCGTACCGTGAAAATGTGGACAAGCTTCCGGTTGGAATGGATCTCGTCATTGTGGCAAGAGCTGCAATTGGCGGCATCTCTTCCACCCAGCTTAGCAGCTACCTCGGTTCTGCTGGACGGAAGCGGATCGAAGTTGCCCTACAGGCAGGTGAAAAAAAGTGAAACAGGTTTTGCTGCTGCTGATTCGGTTTTACCGGAAATGCATTTCTCCGCTGTTTCCGCCGGTTTGTCGGTATTATCCGACCTGTTCTACGTATGCAATGGAGGCAATTATGCGTTTTGGTGCCTGGAAAGGTACCTATTTGGCCGTTCGGCGGCTGTTGCATTGCCATCCCTGGTCACCCGGCGGCGTGGATTATGTGCCAGACCAATTCCCATCGATTCGCCCCAAGCGCCCTAGAAAATTCGGAAAGTATTAGTGTGCGTTTTTTGTCTGCACACACTCTTAGGGTATCCTCACATCCCCGTTTTGCGGGGAGCTGGCGGTCTGCTTGCAAAAGGCGGACTGCAATCAAACGCTTTTTATCTGCCTCGAATTGCAGGAAGCTTCGAGACAGAAACGCAGAAGAAGGGATGTACGACCAATATGATGTTTCTGTACGATTTGTGTGGGAAGCCGTTCGGCTGGATCATGCGTCTGATTTATGAAGTTGTCAACAACTATGGCGTAGCAATTTTGATCTTTACCATCATCACCAAGCTGATTCTGTTCCCCATTTCTTATAAGCAGCAAGCCAATTCCGCAAAAATGCAGCGGCTGAATCCAAAGCTCGAAAAATTGCGGAAAAAGTATAAAGATAATCCGCAAAAGCTTCAGGAGGAGCAGGCAAAGCTCTATCAGGAAGAAAACATCAACCCGATGGCTTCCTGTTTGCCGATGTTCCTGCAATTCTTCCTGTTGTTTGGTATTTTGGACGTTGTCTATAAACCGATGACGTACATTTTGAAGCTGAAAAACAGCGGTGTGGTGGAATCTGGTAAGCAGGTAATGGAAGCGCTGAATATAAAGACTTCCGGAACAGACTTGCGGGAAGAGCTGAATATTTTAAATACCTTCCATCAGAATCCAGATGCGTTCCAAGGAAAAGAAGGCTTTACGGATCAGGTAGTCAGCCAGCTGAATGAATTCTATAATAATTTTCAGATCTTTGGCGTAAACTTGGGTTCTGTGCCGCAGCTGCATCCCGATGTTTGGAATGCATCTGCTGTTGTACTGTTCCTGATTCCGTTTTTGTCTGGTGTCCTACAGCTGATTATGACCATTTATACCCAGTGGATCAATAAAAAACGCAATCCGAGTATGGCAAACATGGGCTGTATGAACATTATGCTGTACGTAATGCCGATTTTCTCGGTTGTATTTGCGTTCCAGGTTCCGGCTGGTGTTGGTTTTTACTGGGCGTGCTCTTCGTTCTTCTCTTTGATCCAGACCGTTGGTCTGAACCGGTACTTTACACCGGAGCGTATTGAGAAGATCATGGCAAAAGAAGAGAAAAAACTGGCAAAAAAATATGCAAGCGGAAAGAAAAACTTCATGACCCGCATGATGGAAGCGCAGTCCGAAGCCATGAAGCAGCGGGAAGATTACGCAGAAAAATCCAAGGACATGTCTCGTTCCGAGCTTTCTGAACACAATCGGAATACATTGCGGGAAGCAAGAAAGCGAATGGCAGAAAAATACGGCGATGACTATGAGGACGAAGACTGATTAGGTATTGCTGACAGAAAGGATGAGCAATCATGACTGAAATTTTTACGGCCAAACGAGTAGAAGATGCCAAGAAGATGGCAGTAGAACATTTTGGCGTTTCAGAAGACCAGATTGTGTTTCGAATCCTGGAGGAACCAAAGAAGGGATTCCTGGGATTTGGCAAAAAAGGCGAAGCAAAAATAGAGGCAATTTATGAGCCGCCGGTTGCTGCTGCCGCAGAGGCAGAAAAGGCAGAACCGGCTGCACCGAACAAGCAGCCGATCGAATCGGTTGCAGCGCCGCAGAAACCGGCAGTTCCGGAACCAGTTGCTGCTCCGGAAAAACCAGCCGAAGTACCGCAGCAGGAGACAGTCTCCGCAGCATCGCAGGCAGAAGAGCCGGAGCGGAAACTGCTGACAGATGAGGAACTGGAGCCGAACATCAAGAAGGCAAAGGAGTATGTCCTTTCCATTTATCGGGAAATGGGTGTACCGATTACCATTACCACATACCAGCAGGAAAACGGAATCCTGATGGATTTGAGCAGCGAAAGCAAGAGCGGTACCATCATTGGCAGACGGGGAGAGACACTGGATTCCATTCAGTATCTGGCTTCTGTGATTGCCAATAAGGGGCTGGAGGAATACTCCCGTTTGACGTTGGACAGCAGCGGATACCGGGCAAAACGACGTAAGACGCTGGAACAGCTGGCAGAAAAGATTGCCAAGAATGTGCTGCGAAGCGGACGTTCCACCACCTTGGAGCCGATGAATCCGTACGAACGGCGGATTATCCATTCCAAGATTGCAGAGATTGAGGGGGTTTCTTCCCGGAGCGTGGGAGAAGATCCCTATCGGCGTGTTGTGATTTCTTCTGTAAACGGAAAGCGAGAGAGAAGAAACGGCAGCTATCATGGTTCCAAGGGCGGCAGAAAGCCATACCGGGATCAGAAAAAGCCGGAAGATTTTAAGCCAAGCAGTCTGGATTCATTCAAGACAAGCTTTGAAAAGGATTATAAGAAACCCAAGCCGGAGGACGATATTCACGCAGGTCTGTACGGAAAGATTGAACTGTAACAAGCAAACACAGGGCTGTTCCATTGCGAGCAGCCCTGTTTTCATCTGGCAAGAAAATTTTCACGATACAAAAGCTTTTTGGTGCAGCAATTTCTCGAAAATGCTGCCGCAGAGTTTGAGACGAGCAGTCTCATCTTTTTGCGGAGCAAAAAGAAAAACAAGTACGCACATAAGAGACAAAAAGAAAAGCAAGAAAACAAAAAAGCATTTTGCATCTTTTCAAGAAACTAAAAAAAAAAGATTGAT
>ENA-USTZ01000877-USTZ01000877.1-human-gut-metagenome-genome-assembly--contig:-NODE-877-length-12626-cov-2.907403_pt1 | contig 12626 bp, 12 predicted proteins | sample MGYA00250049_ERZ773375 | MGnify/ENA primary metagenome ERZ773375 (study PRJEB29103, sample SAMN06111956) | human gut metagenome | biome: human gut; feature: ankylosing spondylitis patient; material...
ATTGTTACAGACTGAAACAGACTAACAAAATGCTAATCAACAAACACCAACAACTTAAAAGAGAGTATTTTACGTTTGAATGGCGACGAAAATACGATGCAACCAACTGGCAGCGTATAATGGTGCTGTTTTTTATCTGCATTCTGATACTCGTAGCCGTTCCCCTCAACCTGCTCGGGCTGTCGGGCCCTACCGGAATCCTGTTCACAGCACTCAACTTAGGGCAGTATGCCTTTACTATCGGAGTCTTGTCGCTACTCGCATTCCGCGTTGTCAAACTGCGCGCCGCGTTGGCGTCAATACTGCTGATGGTGCAAAGCTTCATGGTGGTGGAGATGCTGACATGCTCCATCAATCCGACATCAGAGAATGTGGTGCTCGTGCTTGGCGACCTATTCCTGTCGTTCGGCGTGATTGTCCTTGCGCTGGCTGCCAACTACAAAATCCTGCCTTTTGTGCTTGTGGCATTGCCGGCAAGTGCCTATATTTCATGCACGGCACTGATCGACAATGAGATGTTTACCAACTTCTTCCTTCTTATTTTCATGTCGTTTCTGCTGGTGCGATACTCGGCTATATGTTTGTGCGCAATTTTCAGCGGCTTGAGACGGAGCATATCCGGATGAAGGACACCGAGCGCAACGTGCTTGACGCTCTCGGCATCGACAAAGAAAAGGCACTGGAATTTATCCACACTAAGAAAAAAGGCAAAATCAATATGCTCGACTTCTTTACCGACTCTGCTATCTGGAAGCTGCGCGACGAGATTGAGCGTATCGGCAACGAGGAAAAAGCTGCACTCAACAGGATTTCAGCGGCAATCCCCGGGCTGACGCCGTCGGAAGTGGAAATTGTCCAACTGATTCTGCACGGGCACAAGACGTCGGAAATCTGCATGATGCTGGGTAAGGAAAAAGGCAACATCACGAGTCAGCGCACACACATCCGCGCCAAACTCGGTCTCACCGATTCGCGTGCCGACCTCCGGTCAGCCCTGATTGAGCGAATCGAGCAGCAAGCGCAGTAGCGGCAGAACCCTCTCTAAAGCACGTCGCACCCAGCACTGCTTTTTATGATTTTTTAACTACCCCCCCCCGAAATAAACAGCTGTGCCACAATTGAAAAAACAGTACCTTTGAAGTATTCAAAAACAAGGTGTTATGAAAGTATTATTGTTTTCGTTGCTGTCTGCAATCGCAGGCATCGCCATTTATGCAGAAAATCCGGTTGGATACAGTTACACACCATTGGTCAGAGAAGGCGTGGAGTGGGGATACAAATGGACGTATTACCCTCTAAAAGAAGGCAGCTACTACCTGCAGCTCTCCGGCGACACCTTGATAAACAGCAAAACCTATAAAGTCTGCTACAGATATGCCACTGTCGACTTCCAGAAAGAGGACGCTATGGTTTATGGCTTCGTCAGAGAAGAGGGCAAACGGATATATGCGATAGGCAGGCGTGTGCCCAACGGGACTAGCATAGACATGTACAATTATTACGACAAGGACGCTTTGGAAGAGCGTCTCATCTATGATTTTGACTGGAAAATAGGTGATACATACAGACTTGCAGCAGACGAGCCATACATCACCATCACTGGGATTAAATATGTGGAGGTCAACGGGAAAAAGCGAAAGGCATTTTTTGCAACCCTCAACGGAGCTACTTCCGAAAGTCTTTTTGCCATTGAAGGGATTGGATTCATCGGCAGCAGACCGTTTGAGGCAGACATGATGAACCCGAACTTAAATGAGTGCGCCTGTATGCCTGAATATGTCGTTGAATTGGAATTCATGCAGAAAACAGACGACCGGTTCCACTATGAATTCCGCCGTGATGATTTCGACTTCAGCTTTGGCTCGGCAGAAAGTATAAATCCCGACAGCCCGGGACTGCGCCTGTCGGCCGACAATCTCTACTTCAACGCCTCCAATCCCGACCGGCTCACCGCATCGCTTGCCGACACGTCGGGGCGCATTGTCGCAGCCGCCACTATGGAAGACGGGACGACTGCAATAAACGTGGCGCAACTGCCCGAGGGCATCTATATTGCAACGCTGAGGTCGGACAAGGAATTGATTTTAAGCGAGAAAATCCTCGTAAGCCACCGCTGAACGCTGCCGCCGAATCATTGAGACGATTGGATGACTCCAATCACATATCAACTGTTGTGTCGACAGTGGTTTCCTGAGTCGGGTTGACAAATGTGTCGACCGGCGGTTGCTGTGTTTCCTCGTCGGCAAGCCATGTGTCGGCAACGAGTTTCATCAGACGGTCCTGATAGTCGGGTTTAAGTGCCATCTTCTCCACCTCCGCGGCTTTCTTCTTGTCGATAGCCACACCGCCAAGCCCCTCTCTGAGATATTTTGCATAGACGGCAGCCGGCTCCTGCTCAATCATTCCTTCCTCGCAAGCCGCCGCAAAGCATGCCGCCGCCTGCGCAAAGTAGTCCTTGCCAATGCTGTTATACATTATTCCGAGCGTGTTGAGAGCCTTCGGGAAACGTGCCTCGGAGGCTTGCTGAAGCAGCGACACACACTCGTCGGCCTCCTCGCCGCTCAAATCGTCGGAGCCAAGCGTATAGACATACGCAAGCAACGCTTTCGCCGACACGTCGCGCACCGACGCCGCCTTCAGGTAGCCCACACACTGCTCGCGTGTCGACGGCTCAAGGCGTCCACCCTCCTTTTTCACAAGGGTCAACGCTTTCATTGTCAACCCTTCGGGTATATCCATCGTCACAAGATGCTCAAAGCATTCAAGCGCCTTGTCGTAGTCCTGCTTATACAAATAGGCATTGCCTTTCAGGTAGTAGAAAAACGCCGAATTGTCGGGGTTTTTCTTGTCGCAGTAGGTTTTCTTGAAGTCTGCCACATAACCCTGGTCGGCGGCGATGGCCATCCAAGCCATAGCCATGCAGTAGCTGCGCTCCGGACCCGTTCCGTCGCGGAAGGCAACGGCATAGTCCCACTGCGCACGATGCGATCCGAGCACCGCGGCGCGCCGCAGATAGTCGGCAGCCTTCAGCGAGTCGGGCTCCACTCCGTCGCCGGCGGCATAGCGCAGGCTAAGGTCGTAGCACGCCTGTGGGAAATTGCCCGAAGCGGCTTTCTCAAGAAACTCCAAGCCCTCCACGTGGTTTTCCTCTCCGCCAAGACCTTTCATCTTCATCATTCCGCAGAAATACGTAGCCGACAAGTCGCCCTGCTCCGCCGCTTTCGCAAACCATTCCAAAGCGTCGGGCTGTCGTCCTGTATTCAGACAGATTAAGGCATATTCACGCTGTGCGTCGACCGAACCGCCCTCGGCGGCCATCTGGAAATACTGCACGGCTTTCGCCCCGTCGCGCTTCACGCCGTTTCCCGTCTTGTAAGCCAACGCTGTCACGATGCCGTCAAACAGTCCGCCGCGCTGAGCCGCCGCCTCAACGGCAGTCATCAACGAGTCGTTTCCGTCGCGTATTGATTTCAGATACAGCCGAGTGGCCTTCAGCGAGTCCCTGTCGATGCCGTATCCGTAGCGATAGCACATTCCCATATTGCCCACAGCCTTTACATCGCCCTGCTTGGCAGCCTTCGCCCACCATTGCAACGCCTGCCCGTAGTCGCGCTTCATCCCGTTTGTGCCGTTGTAGCACCACTCGCCGACAGCATTCTGCGATGCTGCGTCGCCCTCCTGTGCTTTTTGCAGCACTGCGTTGGGCTGCGTTGCGAGAGCCATTCCCGCGGCAAGGGCCGCGCATATCGTAAAAATCAGCGTTGTTTTCATTCTTTCCAGTCTTTTTTCTACCATTCCGCAGCCGTGTCGGCGGCGGCAGGTTCGTCATAATAGTCATCAGCAGGCGCAACCGTGTCGGTCACCACAGCTTCATCGCCGTAATACACAACGGAATCGGAAACCACGCTGTCGCAGACCATTGCGCCAAGCTCGTCAATATATTCATATTCTCCGTCGCGCAGACCGTAACTGTTGCCTTTCTTGTCGAGCACAAGCATCACCGCCACGACAATCGCGGCTGCAACCGATGCCAGCACAATCCACAACGGTTTCCGGCTTTTACGCCCGGCTGCGATTATGCGAGTCGGCGCAGTGTCGGCATCCACCTCGCAAACGGCTTCGCCGCCATCGTGAAGAGACGCGAGAAAAGCCTCCACCGAAGGCGTTCGGTCGGCACGGTTCTGCTGCATCGCCCCGACAATGGCGTTGACCACCGGTCTGTCCAGCGTCTTGGGCAGCGACTGCACAATGCCCGCCGAAGTCTGCTCAGTGGCGATTGCAGGATCCTTGCCCACAAGCATGTAATAGAGCGTGGCGCCGAGAGCGTAAACATCGGCTTGCGGCACAAACGTGTTGAGTCCGGCATATTGCTCCACCGGAGCATAGCCGTCGCTGCAGCCCTGCACACGCACCGTCGACGTGGGACGCCCGTTGCCGTCATAATGCTTCGCCAAGCCAAAATCGATGATTACCGGTATTTTCGAGCCGTCGGGCGTAGTCTTAAACATTATGTTGTCGGGCTTTATGTCGAGATGGTTGATGCGATGACTGTGCAGAAACGCCACAGCCCTTGCAACCGGCTCGATTATTTCAAGCGCACGCTGCTCGGGCAGCGGTCCGCCAGCCTTCACAATGTCGCTCAGCGAGCCGCCGTTGAGATATTCCATCACATAGTAGACCGTGTTGTTTGTCTCAAACACCTCGCTGACAGGCACAATATTGTCCACCTGCCCGCTCAAGGCATTCAGACGCTCCGCCTCCGACAGGAAGTCCTTGCGGCTCTCCTCCACGCGCGCCTTCGACGGACGCGAATACACCACACCCGCCAACCCGGCATCGCGCTCGCAGGCGTCTTTCAGGAAATGCTCCTTTACGGCGAAATATGTGAAGATGGGCACATTCTGGTAGACCAGCGTCGCCGACACCTTGTAGGTTATGCCGAAACCGCCCACACCAAGCACTTTCTCGATGCGGTATTCCCGGTTGGGACTTCGCAACAACGTGCCTACAGGCAACGCATACTTAAAAACCTCTTTGTCCATCTTAGATGCTCTGCAACGGCTGTCCAGCCAATTTTTCTATCTTCTGACGCTCAGCCTCCGCCTCGCGTTTCTTTCTCTGCTCTTCCTTGCGTTTCAATGCCTCTTCAGGCGACACTTGCTCCTGCTCCTGTGTCTGTGTCTGAGGCTTCACCGAGCCGTCCTGACCCTGTTTTTTGGGCTGTACGGCAGGTTGTTTGGCTGCCGGACGGCGGAACGTGATTTTTTGGCTGTAGGCCACCTCCTCTGGAGTGCCGTCGGCATTGCGTGCCGGCTCGAAACGCATCATCCTGCACAGGCGCACCGCCTCTTTGTCGATAGCCGGGTCAACGCCCTTTACCACCTCGACATCGTCGGTTGTTCCGTCTTCCTCTATCTTGAAACGCACCTCAACCGTGCCTTCCTTTGTGGCGTCAGCCGGATAGCGCAGGTTGTCGTTGATGAATTTCTGCATATCGCCCTTGAAGCTCGGAGCCGTAGCCATTCCTTGTTTTTCCGACGGCATTTCGGTCTTCTCCTCCGATGCTTTTTCCACATTTTCTTTATCCTCACCGCCTTTCAAGCCCGAGAAGACAACCACTGCGGCAACAATCAATATCGCAAGAACCACAGCGGCGGCAATCACAGCGCCCATCGGCGTCTTTTTTCTTTTCGTGTATCCGCCAGCCGGACGCGCTTCTGCCGGCGTCACTATGCGCGTGGCAGTCTGCGGCTCCACCGGCAACGCGCCAGCCACGCTGTCGACACTGACAAGATATGCCGTATTGTTGTCGTCGCTGTCCACACTCATCGCAGCTATCCGGGCACATTTTTCAGCGTCGGAAGCCGGTTTGCCGAGTATTTCGACAAGCATATCGTCACTAAGATTCTTCAACACGCCGTCGGAGCACATAAACACATAATCGCCCGGACGCACATCGGGGATGTTGACCGTTGTTGCAGCCGAACCCTCCTGCTCTGCGTCGGGCACACACACCGAACGCGTAATCACGTTGCGGTCGGGATGCGTTTCCGCCTCCTTCTCCGTTATCACGCCGGCACGCACAAGGGCGTTGACCAGCGAATGGTCGTCGGTGCGGTAGACAATGCCGCTGCCCGGGCGCACATAGTACACGCGGCTGTCGCCGATATGGGCGATGAAACAGCCGTCGGAATGGAATGCCACAAACGTGAGCGTTGTAGCCATCCCCTTGTTCTCAAGCGTCGATACGCGCTGCAGTTCGTTGAAAGCGAAGTCGAGAGCCTGCTCAAAGTCACGGACAGTGAACGGACACGACCAATCCCTACCCGCAAGCGCCTTCCCGAATGCGTCGCAGACGGTGCGGCTTGCCACTTCTCCTTTTTCACGTCCACCTACGCCGTCGCAGACCACGAAAAACGGTTGCGGGTCTTTCGGCGTGTCGCAGTCGGGATAGCGCGAATCCTCCTGGTTGGTGCGCCGCCCGAGTTGCGTAAATGAGTATGGTTGATTCAATAGTATGTCCATATCCTTAAATTTCTAAGATTCTTGATTCGGTGCTTTTTCAAACTTGAATGTGGTGCGGCCGAGCACGATGGTGTCGCCAAACTCGAGATACTCTCCCATGCCGGCGCTCAAAGCCCTACCGTTGTGCTTCACCTTGTTAGTGGCGTTGAGCACAGTGAGTTTATAGATGATTCCCGCCGATTTTGTCTCGGCAGTGATGCTTATCGAGCGACGGCTCATTGTCGGGTCGTCGACCATCACGTCACATGGAGCGTCGGTGTCCTGACGCCCTACGATGGTTTCTTTTCCCGCCAGCTCAAAAATACGGTCGGAGCGGAAATGTCCGCGTTTCTGCACGAGGCATCCACGACAGATATTGAAATTTTTCTGCACCGGCTTGGTCTTGTTGACCTTTTCTACCGGACGTGTCTCGGTGTTTTCGCCCTCTCCATTAGCCGCTTCGTAGACATAAGTCTGCACGCTCTGGCATTTCGGGCAGCGCACATTGTGCTGTCCGGGCTGCGGGTTGCGGATGCGCAGCTTCATGCCGCAGCTGGAGCAGAATTGCTCCACCACAGGCGCGTTGTCGGCTGGCTGTGGAGCCGGTTTGGGTGCTGGCTGCGGCGCAGGCTCCGGCTGCTTGTTGCTGTCTACAATCTTCACTGGAAACGGCTTGCCGCAGAACGGGCATGTTATTTTATAAACACCCGGAGTTTGCGGATTGCGCATACGCATCTGCTTTTTACACTCCGGGCATGTTACAAGTATAGTCTGATTTTCGTTGTCCATAGATGGTTTTATCCAAGAGTAGTTGGGTCGATAATATCGGCTTCGAAAGAGTTGTCGTCAGGCATCGGATCGGTGTCGGAAGCGGCAAGATAACCTGTTGTGTCGCCTTGCTGCTGGGCGTGGAGCATCTCCATGTCGCTGACGGTCGACACCACACCGAGTTCAACCTCGTTTCCGTAAGCGTCACGCGCCACGTCGAACATCTGGTCGCCGTTTACGTCGACAAGCACCATTTCCGTGCCGTCCTCGGCTGTAATTGTAGTGGTTGTCTCAAGTTCTCCGTTCACGTTGTAGACCTGTGCAATCTCGCCCACCTCAAACGGGAAGTCGGAAGCCTGGGCGTCGGTCGGGTCAATGATGTCGGCTGCAAGAATCTCGTCTGAAACATCGTCAGGGTTCACCGTCGTTTCCGTTGTCGTCGTGTGCTGTGTTGTGGCTGCAGGCTGTGTCTCAGCCACCGGTTCGGCTGCCACGACAGGTTCCGGCTGTGCCTCGGCCACCGGTTCGGTGACAGTGTTGTCGGCTGCAAGTCCGGCAACGGCGTCGAGCGCCTCGTCGGCAGTCATCGGTTCTGCCTCTACCGTACCCGCGAATTGCTGATAAACCTCATAACCAGCATAGCCGGCGGCTGCACCGGCAGCGATGCCGGCGGCTGCCATACCCGCTGTTTTCGCAGCGTTGTTTTCTTTGTTCTCACCCTCAACAATCGTTGCGTCCACTGTTCCCTGGTTGCCTGCTGCAACAGTCTGAAATTTTAGTTTCTTGGTTTCCATAACATTTGGTTTTTGTTTCTGTCACAAAGTTAAGCGTCGGCAACGGCGTTTTGCAAACGTTTCGGGCCATACTGTTTGAACCCGGCAGTTTTTTTGACGAAATGGCGCATTTCTCTGTCGAACAGACTTCGTGTGCCTACCATTTTGTCAGCACCATGTTGTAAGAACGCTTGGCAGCAACAAGTTGCGGATGCTGTCTAACCTTGTAGCGGTCGTCGGGAGCGTTTGAGTTGCGCTTCTCCACACGCGCCGTCACGTCCTTGTAAATATATTTAAACAGCTCCATTACAGTCACTTCCTTATTATGGTCGGTGTCGGCCATTCCACGGATGCCTTTCAGCAAAGCCTGTGTCAGATAGCCCGCGCCAATCCATCCAGAGTCTTCCTGCGACATCTCGTCGGGACGGCTCGACAGGAAAAACACGATATCCTTGTCTGACGAACGCACATCCTGCGCTATCGTGCCGGAGAAGCAGGCATCGAAGAAGCATACGATTTCCTTTGCCTTCGAAGCCGAAAACAGCTGCATCATCTCGCTGTAGTTCACCGGCTTCATATCGGTTGCCACGATGCATCCATCCGCGCCGTGTCCGCTGTAGAAAAACACAATGCGGTCGCCCTCCTTGGCTTTGCTGCACACTGCGGCAAGCGCCACAATCACATTTTCACGCGTGGCGTTGCGGCTTGTCAGCGTGACCACGTCTTTGGTCTGCGTCTTCATGACGTCACTGAATTTGATGGCGTCCTGACCGCTGCGCTGCAAGTCGTGCTCGTCGCCATCATAATCGGCGATGCCGATCGACAACACGAAAGTGCGCGCCGAGACGGGCGCGGATACCAGCATAAACAACGCCAGCATCAGGATGATTGTGATTTTCTTTCTCATAGCATAAATATTCTTTTATGATTCTTATGAATGTGCCTTACACGTCATGCACATCTGTTTCGTAATCTCATAATCGGTGAGCGGACGTCCGCAGCGCGGACACACAAGTATGCGCTGCTGACGGTCGTAGATGCGCTGCATCTTGTTTTTGCCCGAGGCAAAGAAAATGTAGACAGGAGGCAGCAGCATGCCGATGCGCATCACCATCAGCTGGAGTCGTGGCTGCTCCGAAAGGAATGGCATATACGACACGGCGATAACCACCACAGAAATCAATATCTGCACCAGCCCACGGTTGCGCTGCGCCGCCTGGCAACGCTCACGCTCTTTCTTGAACTGGTCGCGCCATTCCGCAAGCCGAGCGAACTCATAGGCGTAGTTCTCAGGGTCGTCCTCCACCACATGGTGAGCCATAAACGCATAGCCGTTGCTGCTCTCGTCGCCCAGCCGCACCATCGTGTCTTCTTTTATCTCCACGCGGCTCACCCGCTGATACAAGCCATTGTCGTCGCGCACAAACGTGCCGTTGGTCGAGTCCAGATCCTCAAGAATCCAGCGTCCGCCCTCTATGGTGATACTTGCATGCTGGCGACTGACTCCCGCATTCTTTATCGGAAACTTCTGGTCGCCCTGTTTGCCTATGATAATCTTTGTCATAACGGTCTACTCCTCTTTGTTTTTAATTCTCTCGGCGAAACTTTTTCTAATCAAGTCCTTATATGCCTTCAACAATGCTTTAGGCACGTCGAGAACATAGGAATGCTCCTGATTGTCAGACAGCGTCAGCCGCTGCTTCAACACGTTGATGTGGGTCAGATAGGTTTGGTTGACAAGCAGGCTGCGTCCAAGTCGCACAAACGGGCTCCGGCGGTCTTTCGGGACAATCATCTTTATCATTCCCTCCAATTTCGACAGTCCAAGCGTTATCATCATCTGCATTCCGCCGATATAGACGATACGCGAGTAATTTCCGCTCGCTTGTATGTATGCCACCTTGTCAAGGTCGAGCACAAACAGTTCGTCGCGCGAATTGATACACAATTTCAGCATAATCCTTCGTTTTTGATTAGTCAACGATTTCTATAACACCACTTTTAAAAAAGGTTTCAATTGCAAAATTATTAATTTTACTTGCTTATCCAAACTTTTTTTGCTTTTAAAAAGTAAAAAAATCGGTATGCGTCCGGTTTTCTCCGACGCATACCGATTTATCAACAGTTTGCACTGTATACTAAATCTCTGAAACCTTCAGCACAAGGTCTACGAGATAGGCAAGCACGTTGTCCTGCTTGTTGTTGTTCACCTTCAGTTCAAACAAGTTGTCCTGCTTGTCTGAATAACTTACAGCAGTAAGGTCGAGGTCGATGCCAAAGGCGCGCTTGATGCTTTGCGACGCCGGCGATGTCTTCGACAGGTTGATGAACATTGCCGCCGACTTGCCGCCAAACATTCCCGGGTCGGCAAGAGGCTGCGACGGAGCGGCAGTTGTGGAAACAACGAGATAATTACCCTCGCTCTTGATGCGCACTGTGGTTTCGCTGTCGATAGGGAACGACACCGAACCGTCGGTCGCTATCGGCAGGCCGAGTATCGATGCGAGCGTGGCAACATCAGCTTCCAGACTCTTCTTGCATTTTGCCACCATTGTGCCATTGATTGACTTCTGGTTGAATTTATCATAGTTGCCCCATTCCGACTCTACTTTTGTTGTCAGGTCGCCTGAGATTGAGATACCAAAAGCCACGTTGTCGTCGAGGTTTTTGAAGATTTCCTCAACTATCGCCTTCTGTGTCTCGTCGTAGATTGTGCTCTCGATAAGATTTGAGTACATCTTCTTGACATAGTCGGGAATCACCGACGCATAGACCATCGTGGTCGACTTGTCAAAGAACTTTAGCATTCCGGTGTCAATCGTTTTGTTGCCAACGACCTTTGAAACGATGTTTTCGCCCTTGCCGTCCAAGCATTTGCACTTCACAGAAAGTTTGTCTTTCTCAAAAAGCACCGTCAGATAGATATGGCTGTCGAAATATTCCTTGATATTCATGTCGTCAAGCGACAGCCCGTATCTCGACATTTCCTTATTCATCATCTGCTCGGTCATTCCGCCGCCCATCGACATGATTTCCTCCATGTTGAAATATATGTTCAGGTCGCCGTCGCTCATATTGTCGGCAAAACCCGGAGCCTCAGCCACCGACTTCTCCTTGTCAAGGGCAATGAATGTCTTCACTGCGTCAATGCCGTCATGTCAACCCGCCCGACTCGCCTTTGGTCGTGTTGTCGGCTATAAGATCCAGTTTCTCAAACTTGCTCTCGTCGCTGATGACAAACGACAGGTAGCCATCTCCATCATATTCAAACAGCACCATCTGCTCCATGTCGATGCCGCTCTCGCCTTTCATACACGTTTTTATGAACTCAGCCGCCTCTCCAAACTTCTCTTTCGGGAACTTCTTCACATACTTCTCCAGATTTCCTTTTTTCGCAAGGTCGCCAGGCTTGAACACCATCACCGCCTTTGACTCCTTAGCCATATAGTTCACCAACTCCGACGGATTGTCGGAACACGATGCAAACACAAACACCGTCAAAAGCAACGCCACTGCCGTTGTCAAATGACTTCTGAACGATTTTTCCATAATTATTCGGTTTCTTGTTAGTATTTCCTTAACTTCATCGCCGACGGCACATTACGCGTCATCGACAGTGCAAATATAAGCATCACACACGTATCTACAAAACGCGTATCCTGTTATTTTACTCCGGTAATCGCAATTTTTCAGAGAAATGTCAGGCGGGAATAGCGACCGGCTATGGTGGCGGCGGCATCGCGGAGCTGCTCGGCGGTGACGCTGCGTATGCGGTCGGTGATTTCGTCGACGGTGCTGACCGTCCCGAAGTGCATCACGCTCTTGCCCATCGACAATGCTGTGCCTTCAAGACTTTCGCTGCCCACGAGCAACTGACCCGCATATTGCTTCTTTGCGGCGTCAAGCGCACGCTGGCGCATCGTTGACGATGCGAGCGAGTCGAGAGTGCGGTCCACGAGGTTGAGACACCGCTTGGCGTAGCGCTCATCGCTTCCGAAATAAACGGTCATCAATCCGCTGTCGGAAAACAAAGTCACCGCCGACTCGACGGTATAGGCATAGCCGTGACGTTCGCGTATCGCCACATTGAGCAGAGAGTTCATCCCCGGACCTCCGAGAATGTTGTTGAGCAGCAGAAGCGCGTATTTGCGGTCGTCGTGCATTCCGAATGTGGGAATGCCGATCACGGTGTGTGCCTGATGTGAGTCGACAGAGCGTGTCTCGGCAAACTGCGGCAACACTGCCGGCACGCTGCGCCCGGGGCGCACAAGCGTGCGGCTGAAGCCTCCGAAATGCCGCTCGGCGAGGCGGAAGAAGCGTTCGGGGGCTGCGTCGCCCACACCAAACAGCACCATATTGTCGGGGGTGTACAGATTTTCTATGAATTTGCGGCATTTCTCCGAGGAGAGCTCCTTCAGCGAGTCCTCGTCGCCAAGGATGTTGTGCCCGAGAGCGTTGCCCGCGAAAATCAAGTCCTCAAAGTCGTCGTAGACGGCCTCCGACGGCGTGTCGCGGTATGACAGAATCTCTTCCAGCACCACCTCCCTCTCCTTTTCCAACTCATGCTTAATGTGGCGCTAC
>ENA-USTZ01000881-USTZ01000881.1-human-gut-metagenome-genome-assembly--contig:-NODE-881-length-12586-cov-3.839635_pt1 | contig 12586 bp, 10 predicted proteins | sample MGYA00250049_ERZ773375 | MGnify/ENA primary metagenome ERZ773375 (study PRJEB29103, sample SAMN06111956) | human gut metagenome | biome: human gut; feature: ankylosing spondylitis patient; material...
ATTAGCAGATAAAGTCGCTGCTCGTCCAGAAATTGAAAGAATATATTGTTTGGTAAATGTTTGCTATAATCAGTGGTCACATCTCGAATATTCTTTTGTAGATGAGCATATAAACGATTATTTTAATGCTTATAGATTAATGGAAGACAATTTATCTCGTGATTGTTTAATTGCATTCCTTAATGCACAAATATCAGAAGATTATCATTATTTATTACCTGTATGTAAGGAGGACACTGCAACATATTTTGAAAACTCATTATTCGAAATAGGAAATAATGAATATTTGGTAGATGTTGGTGCATATGTAGGAGATACAATTAATGAATTTGTTAAAAAGGAAAGAACGTATAAAAAAATAGCAGCTATTGAACCAGACTTCAAAAGTGTTGAAAAATTAAAAGAATATATAAAGAATTATAATATAAATAATGTTGATATCTATGAAATGGGATGCTGGTGTGAAAATACTGAATTAACATTTGGTGAAGATGAGGAAAGTTCAGGAATATCGAAAGAAGGAACCTTACAAATTAAAGTTATGAAGTTAGATGATATGTTGAAAAATGAAGATATATCAATAATAAAAATAAATTATTTATATGGTGTAGAAGAATGTATTATGGGAGCACAGCAAATATTAAAAAAGAAAAGACCGAAGTTAATGATAATGGTCGGCTTTGATGAATGGGCGTTAATCAAAATTCCTACACTGATTAAATCGATAAATCAGGAATATAAACTAGCATTAAGATTTGCATCAGCAATGCCGGCAAGGCTTATTTTATTTGCATATTAGTGAAACATTCCTGCTAAGTAACAAATAATGAGTTTGCAAAAAAGTGCGTGCCACCCATAGAATAATGATTGTTAACTTGGCGGTTAATAAGAATCATTGTTCAAAGAAGACACCCACAAATGAATAGCAGAATAATAGGACGTCTTGTTTTGTGTACCCTAAACATCGTAAGTACCAATAGCGTGCTTATTAAACATCCGTATGTCCATGATTTATAGGGGAATAACATAGACTTTGAAAATATCTCTATGATAAATGAAAACGTGAGAAAAGCGAGTTAACAAGAGAAAAAGAAAGATTGTTATGGAAGGTAATTATGAAAGATAAAATAATAGAATATATTATGAAAAACAGAGTTTCAACAACAGAAGTAGCCGATTGTATGGATAAAACTGGTGCATTGGAAAATGTGCAGCCACTTACACCGAGGCATTTTGTTGTAGGTGAGATTCAGTATATATATGCTATACAAGAATCAAATTGGACAGTACATGAAGATTTAGAAAAATATTCGCCAAGAAATAAAATAGTACTTATTGATGCAATAAATGTAGAGGGCAGAGCGGTCATAGGTGATATTGTGTCTAAGTATATATTATTATATCAGGAAAATAAAGCAATTATATGCACAGGTAAAATGCGGGATGCACATTATTTAATAAAAGAAAATTATCCAATATGGTGTAATGGGGTTTCCCCTATAGGATGTTTTAATAAACCTGTTGATAAAAGTTTATTTAAAGATATTATAAAACAGAGGATGGAATTTTATCAGGGGGCTATAGCAGTGTGTGATGATTCAGGAGTTGTGATTATACCGAAAAAATTGCATACACAGGAGTTTTATTCTAAATTGGAGCAGATTGAGTTACAAGAAGATATATGGTATGACTGCATAGATAGAAGAAAATGGAGTACATTTAAAACAATCTGTTTAAAAGAATATTTGAATGAGAAATAAAACGTGGTGGAAATTACAGAGAAAATAATGAAGACAAGCATAAGCGTAATGAAAAATATGGCTGATATCGATATGATTCCTATTTCGGAATTCTGGTGTTTGACAATATTGCAGTTTACGGTACCGGACTGGATGCTTTTCAGTGTGGGGTTCGGGTTCAGCTTGCTGTAGCGGAAGACACAGGGCATTTCTTCCATATATTTTACCGGACCCAGGGAGATGACATGGTCACTGAGGGAATGCGGTTTCGTAGTATAGAAGTGGGTGTTGAACAATTCGCCCATCTGCTCCAGCAGGAAACACCGTTCCAGGTTCGTGATCTCTGAGGCTATGGCAAAGGATAATCCTCTGCGGTTCAAGGTCAGGGAAGTCTGCCCTATTTTCCGGAAAGACTGATTCACGGAATCCAACAGCTCGTCCGTGATCAATTCATCAATAAAATAATACCCGTATACCCGCAGCTGAGCCTGGAGGATTCCCTCGATGTAACCTTTGATATAATCGTCCGCAGAATACAGAAGTACCTGCAGGGGAGATTCGTACAGCTGGCCGATAAAGGAGACATCACAGCGGTGCTTTTGCATCTGTGCAGGGGAAAACTGCAGTCTGTCCAACCGGTCCGTATTGACGGCCAGGGGCAGGTGATACACCCGGGAATATCCGAGGCTTTGATAATGCTCGGCTTCGATACGGTCGAACAGGAAAATGCGATTCGTATCGTAGGAGAAGTACTCTTCCAATTTTTCTTCCAGCGGACTGTCATAGCACCATGCCAGATAGGGAATCTGATGCGCATGGCACAGCGTTGCGACCAGTGGGAAGAAGTTAATGCTCATGACGGCATCGTAGGAATCGGACTGCAATTGCTTCTCAAAGCGGTCACAGAAAAAATCGTCATGGAATTTATTGGGGAAGTGGTAATATAACGTTTTGCAGGTATGGCCAAGCTGCTTCAGATAATACAGCGTATCCTGATACGTGTAACTTCCCATATCGTAAAATAAAATGTTCATGGAAATCTCCGTGTTGAGGCGGGAAAACCCTTTGTATGTTGATAAAAATATTATGGGACATATATACGAAAATGGCAAGGAAAACCTTGTACTTAGATTTATTCAAAAGCATTTTATTAAAATTAATTTGAACAAAAATACTTTTAATGAAAATGTTGCAATATATACAAATAAGAGAAATAATTTTCCCTTGCATCTCCCCCACAAATAGTATAAAATAAACTCAGTGTTGCAAACAAAATATTACAATAAAACGCACAACGGGGTGCATGCCGGGAGGCATGCGCCCTTTTTTGCGTCAGCATTTATTTTTGTGTACAGTGGATGTAGGTAAACGTCAAATCCTGCGCCTTGGCTAATTAGTCTTTTTGTGCCACACTCTAAATGACACGAAAAAACTATTAGTTTTTTAGAGGAGGCTAAAGCGCATGGATCAATTAACTCACAATGTCCGCAGGTCGAACTGGATAAACATCATTCGACAGTGCCAGGACAGACCGGCAGGCACTACGGCAAAGCAGTGGCTTGTTGAAAACGATATTTCTGAAAAATCTTATTATTACTGGCTCCGAAAGATCCGCCGGGAAGTCTGTGAACAGGAGGGACTCCAGGAAGACACCAACCCGTCTGCCCTCTCTTTTGTAGAAATCCCGGTAAAAACTGCTCTGGACACAACACCGGTGCCAGCCGTCCCGGCAGCAATGACTCCGGTTGCAGTGATCAGATCAGGCCGCCTGACGCTGGAATTATCAAACGATATTTCAGAGTCCCTGCTTTGCAGGCTGCTGCAGGAGGTGCTTCATGCTTGAAGATGCTGCCGGTATCCGCAGAGTCGTGATTGCCTGCGGATATGTGGATCTGCGCAAAGGGATCGATGGGCTGTCCATGATCATCGGAGGCAGATACCATCAGAATCCTTTTGAAAAGGGAACTTTATTCCTATTCTGTGGCAGACGGTCCGACCGCATCAAGGGACTTCTATGGATGGGAGACGGTTTTCTTCAGCTCTACAAACGGCTGGAGGCAGGTTCCCTGTCCTGGCCTAGAACCAGCGAAGAGGCCGCAGACCTTACAGAGGAACAGTTCCGTTATCTTATGATGGGGCTGAATCCCCTGAACCCCAAAGTCAGGGAAGTAACACCGCAAAAGCCCACCTGATCTTTGTGCAAAACATAGATTTTTTATGCCTGTTATCCGGTCAGATCCATTCCCGGTGTTACAGCCTCTCTGAACGCTGTTTCCTGGTCTGTGACGTATCCACAGGAGGATCCGGATAAAATTTCAGCGCCTTGAAAACTTTATATTTCCCTGGCTCTATGACCATCACACCGCCTTACAGGCATAGGCAGAATGACGAAACCTGCGGGGTTGCCGGTTCGCAATCCTTTGTGTTTTCTGGTATAATGAAAACAGTTTAAGGAGCAGGACAATGGCAGACAGACATACATTGGAAGAACTGAATAACTGCAGCAGGGAAGAACTGATCACCATCGTTCTTATGATGCAGGGACAACTGGATACCCTGAATGAGAACATCGAGCGGCTGATCGAACAGGTACGCATAGCGAACAGCTATCGTTTCGGAAAACATACAGAAACACTGGATTCCATAGATGGTCAGCTGTCCTTCTTTGATGAGGCAGAAAACTGCTGCAATCTGTCTGTCCCGGAGCCTGCTGCGGAGGAAGTACTTCCATCCCGACGTAACCATAAGAAAAAAGGGCAGCGGGAAACGGATCTGAAAGATTTCCCGGAAGAGATCCTTCCTCCTTATCAGGTATCCACAGAAGAACTGGATACGTTTTATGGTGCAGGCAACTGGCGCAGAATGAAGGATGAAACCTACAAAAGACTGCGCCATGAGCCGGAATCCTGGACGGTGGAAGTCCATACCGTGGAAGTCTACGTGGGAACCGGCGGAGATCATCAGGACGAATTCTTACGTGGAAAACGCCCCAAGGATCTTCTGCGTGGAAGCATCGTTACTCCTTCCCTGCTTGCATCCATTCTGAATGTAAAATATGTGAACTCCTCTGCACTGCACAGGGTCGAGCAGGAGTTTCAGCGGAATGGTGTAAATATCTCCAGACAGACCATGTCGAACTGGATCATCCGGTGTGCTGAGAAATATTTTGCACCGTTTGTGGATCGTATGAAGCAGGAACTGCTGTCCCTACCGGTGACACAGTCGGACGAAACACCGACACAGGTGATCGGTGACAGTGACCGTCCGAACAGTAAATGCTACATGTGGGTACACCGTTCCGGGGAGTTCTATAAGGAACGTCCTGTGGTGATCTACGAATACCAGAAAGGCAGGGATCACGAAAAGCCGCTGGAGTTTTACCGGAACTACAAAGGAGTTCTGGTCACGGACAGTCTGGAGCAGTATCATCTGCTGGACAAAAAACTGCCGGGAGTGACAAACGCAAACTGTTGGGCACATGCAAGAAGAGCCTTTGCAGATGCCGTAAAGGCAGCGGATAAAAAGAATCCCCTGTCAGTAAAAACTTCCGTGGCATACCAGGCATTACAAAAGATTGCAGAATTCTACCGGATCGATACCGAACTGAAAGAACTTCCGGCAACGGATCGCCTTACACAGCGGCAGACAAGGATAAAGCCGCTGGTTGAGGATTTCTTTGCGTGGGCAAAACAACAGGCTGCAGAATGTACGGTGCCTCCGAAATCCAGGACCGGACAGGGACTAAATTTCGTCATCCATCAGGAAAACTATTTAAAGGTATTTCTGACCGATGGGGATATCCCAATCGATAACTCCGCTTCCGAACGGGCTATCCGGACTTTCTGTATCGGCAAGAAGAACTGGATGTTCCATAACACAGCAAAAGGTGCCGGAGCCAGCGCTCTTGTTTACAGTATTTCAGAAACAGCAAAGCTGAACAATCTGCGCCCGTACTACTACTTCAGGCATATCCTCACGGAGCTGCCTAAGTATTGTGACGAAAAAGGAAATATAGATCCGGCAAAACTAGATCAGCTGATGCCCTGGGCAGAGGAGCTTCCCGAGGAATGCCGGAAACCACGCCGCTCATAAAAGCGGCGTTAAATTTAAGGGGAGGCGCAGGATTTGACGTTTACGGATGTAGTGTGCCAAAGCTTCTAAGTGTTTATGCTGCCGGATTGATATCCGCTGTCGGCATCTTCGTAGGTTCCGCGGTTTTCCCATCCGTTTCCGGTGAAGTGGCCGCTGAATTCTCCGGGGAAGCTGCCGGGGTGGAGGTTGCTTCCGGCGTGGCACTGGGCTTTGCTTTTTCCAGTGAAGCCTTAACAGCCTCCAGCAGCACCAGGGAAGTATATCTGGTCTCCGCAGAATACGTCACCTGACTCAGATCCTGCGTCTCGCAGATCTGCTCACTCAGGGAATCCATGGTGGGCTCCAGCAGTGGATACATGGTGGTCAGGGTCTCATCGGGATCTGCCAGGCTTAAAGATGTGATGGCGTGGTCGTTTACGATGACCTCTACATTCACGGTCTCGCTGCCGAGGATCAGCTCCGTGGTGTAGATCCCCGGGATATATGTATTATCAGTACCGACAGGCCCGGAAGCATTATCCAGAACAGCATCGGTATCGGCAACGGCCCCGGTGGAGACATCCTCCGTCTGTGCGGATTGCGGGATACGTCCGAGATCCGCCACATTGTCCGGCATAACGGTCTCAGCAGTACTGTCAGGGGAATCCGGTGCCCCGGAGGTATCCGCAGCTTTTCCGGGAAGCAATAACATTAACAGTAATATGACGAACAGCACTCCCAGCGCAGCGAAGATTCCGGTATACAGCAGCTCTTTTCTGCGAAGGACAACGATCTTTGTATTTGCACTCATTCTTAAGTCTCCTTGGAATGATGGGATGATTTTTATAAATAGTATGCGGAGGCCGGTACTCATAGTACAGCAAATAAGGAGAACTTCACATTGACAAGACAAAACAGGCATTGCTATAGTTAAGACAAGTATTTTTCACGGATGCGTCCGCCCCGTGGAAAAGGAGCAGACAGGCGGCGCAGAAACGAGGGTAACGATGAATAATTATACCAAGGAAGACGTCATCCGTCTTGTGGAAGAAGAGGATGTGGAATTTATCCGTCTGCAGTTCACGGATCTGTTCGGCAATCTGAAAAATATTGCGGTGACAGCCAGCCAGCTGGACCGCGTATTGAGCAATAAATGTATGTTTGACGGTTCGGCTATCGACGGTTTTGCACGGATTGAAGAATCCGACATGTATCTGTATCCGGATCTGTCGACACTGGAGATTTTCCCCTGGAGACCCCAGCAGGGCAAAGTGGCCCGTATGATCTGCGATGTATATCGTCCCAACGGACAGCCTTTCGAGGGAGATCCTCGTTATGTGTTAAAACGTGCGGTGCAGCAGGCAGAGGACATGGGATATACTTTTGAGGTAGGCCCCGAGTGTGAATTTTTCTTATTTAATACGGACGAAAATACCATGCCTACCACCAACACCCATGAGCAGGCAGGGTATTTCGACATCGGTCCCCTGGATTTCGGCGAAAATGCCCGTCGTGACATTGTCATGAATCTGGAGGATATGGGATTTGTCATCGAGGCTTCCCATCACGAGATGGCTCCGGCCCAGCATGAGATTGATTTCAGATACGATGAGGCATTACATACCGCAGACAACATCATGACCTTCAAGATGGCCGTACGCACCATTGCGAGACGTCATGGATTGCACGCTACTTTTATGCCGAAGCCCAAGTTCGGTGTCAACGGTTCCGGCATGCACATCAATATGTCCTTGCAGAAGGATGGAAAAAACATTTTCCAGGATGCTTCCGATCCCAATGGTCTGAGCGAAGAGGCTTACTATTTCATCGGCGGTATCATGAGACATATCAAAGGAATGGCAGCCATTACGAATCCGCTGGTGAATTCCTACAAGCGTCTGGTACCCGGTTTCGAGGCACCGGTCTACATTGCATGGAGCACGACGAACCGCAGCCCCTTAATCCGTATTCCGGCTGCTGCAGACGGAGAGGGCACCCGTATCGAGCTGCGTAGTCCCGATTCTGCTGCTAACCCTTATCTGACACTGGCAGTCTGCCTGAGTGCAGGATTAGAGGGCATCCGGGAGAAAATAGAGCCGCCTCAGAGCATCAATGCCAATATTTTTGCCCTGTCAGAAAAAGAGCGTGAGGAATTGCATATCGATCAGCTGCCCGGCACACTTCTGGAGGCAGTGGAGGAACTGGAGAAGGATACTTTCATTCAGAAAGTGCTTGGAGATCATATTGCCGGAAAATACATCGATGCCAAGCAGAAAGAGTGGCATGAGTACCGTTCTCAGGTATCCGAGTGGGAGATTCAGGAGTATCTGTACAAGTATTAAAATATTCCTTTCTTTTGTAATAATGGAGTGACTATTCTTCGTAAAGTGACTCGAATGGAGTCACCGCCACGTACATGAGCAAAACTAGCTGCATAGAAGCGTGTGGTTTTGCGAATGCGAGGGGTGGAATAGTTACAAGATGAATCAACAAGACAGAAGAAAGGAGGTGGGCCGATGACGAACATTATTGTCGTACTGCCGAAGCTGGAGGAAGCCAAAGGCGTCAAGAATATTCTGGTGCGCAGTGGCTTTCAGGTCACGGGTATCTGTACCACAGGCACTCAGGCTATCAGTCAGGCGGACGGTCTGAACGACGGTATTGTGATCTGCAGCTACAAGCTGGCGGACATGATATACACAGAACTACATGAAGATCTGCCGGAAGGTTTCGAGATGCTGCTGATGGCATCCCAGAATCTGATCAGTGAATGCTATGGCAATGGCATCGTATGTCTTTCCATGCCGTTAAAGGTACAGGACCTGATCAATACCGTGAACCTGATGGTGGAAGGTGTGGAACGCCGCAGAAGAAAACGCCGTATGCAGCCGAAAGTGCGGAATGCAGCGGATGAAAAAGCAATCAAGGATGCCAAGGAATTACTGATGGCACGAAATCATATGACGGAAGAAGAAGCCCACCGCTACCTTCAGAAGACCAGTATGGACAGTGGTACCAACCTGGTGGAGACGGCACAGATGGTATTGTCCATGATGACGGAGTAAGCAGGATGGCCCGGAAATGATTACAGGGATCCGGGCGTTACAGACAGGATATGTGAAAGAGAACAACAGGAGGAACAGCAATCCATGAAATTTACAAAAATGCAGGGCTGCGGCAACGATTATGTATATGTCAACGGCTTTACGGAGAAGCTTTCACCGGAAGAGAAGCCGGAGATCGTAAGAAGCTTAAGCGACAGACATTTCGGAATCGGCGGCGACGGTGTGATCTTTATCAATCCGGCGGAAGAAGCGGATTTTGAGATGGAAATGTACAATGCGGACGGCAGCCGTTCGGAGATGTGCGGCAACGGCATCCGCTGCGTGGCAAAATATGTCTACGACAAGGGACTGACGGACAAGAAGGACATTACCATCGTCAGCGCCGGAAAAATAAAATATCTGAAACTCACCGTGGAGGGAAAGACCGCCACGGACAGAGGACACGTGACGCTGGTACAGGTGAACATGGGAAATCCCATCCTTGCTCCGGCAGAGGTGCCGGTAACAGTGGAAGCCACACAGGAGACGGCAGACGGACCGGCGGTAGTGAATGCTCCCATCATGGTAGACGACACGGAATACCACATGACATGTGTATCCATGGGCAATCCCCATGCCATCGTATTTATGGAAGGGGTAAAGGATCTTGACATTGAGAAGATCGGCCCGAAGTTTGAGCATCATACCTGTTTTCCTAACCGGACCAATACCGAATTCGTAGAGATTCTGGATCGGAAAAATGTGTTTATGCGCGTCTGGGAGAGAGGCACCGGGGAGACCCTTGCCTGTGGTACCGGATGTTGCGCCACGGCGGTGGCTTGTGTACTAAATGGTTTGACGGACGAGGAAATAACTGTTAAACTATTAGGCGGTGAACTGCACATCAAATGGGACCGCAAGGAGAATCTGGTCTACATGACCGGTCCTGCGAAGATCGTATTTGAAGGTGAAGTGGACCCGTACTCCATCTGATAGAATAAACTCCTCCATAGAAACACGGCGTGGCTGCTTGCAGACAAAGACGTGTTTCTATGAGAGGAGTAAACGAACATAAGTAAGTAGGGTGATCAGCCCGGATTACGAATGTTCGTTGCAATTTTGAGAGCACGTAGTGCGGAAAAATTGCTTATTTACGACAGCAAGGTGACAGCAATACTGCACCAGGGATAATAGAGAGGAGAACGTACTATGTTTAAAGTAAACGACAACTATTTAAAACTTCCCGGAAGCTATTTATTTTCCACCATCGGCAAAAAGGTAAGTGCGTATTCCGCAGCACACCCGGACAAGAAGATCATCCGTCTGGGCATCGGTGACGTGACACAGCCTTTGGCGCCCGCTATCATTGATGCGCTGCATGGTGCAGTGGATGAGATGGGAAAAGCGGAGACTTTTCATGGTTACGCTCCCGACCTTGGCTATGAGTTCCTGCGCAATGCGATCGCCGAAAATGATTATAAGGCAAGAGGCTGCGATATTGCACCGGACGAGATCTTTGTATCGGACGGAGCAAAATGTGACTGTGGCAATATTCAGGAGATCTTCAGTCTGGACAACAAGATTGCAGTATGTGACCCCGTTTACCCCGTATACGTAGATTCTAATGTTATGGCGGGCAGAACCGGCACTTACGATCCGAAGTCCGAGACATGGAGTGATGTGATCTATATGCCCTGTCTGGCAGAGAACGGTTTTGCGCCGGAGCTGCCGAAGGAGACCCCGGATCTGATCTATCTGTGCTTCCCCAATAATCCTACCGGTGCCACCATTACCAAGGCGCAGTTGCAGGAGTGGGTGGACTATGCCAATAAGATAGGCGCTGTCATTCTCTATGATGCGGCATACGAAGCATATATTTCCGAACCGGATGTGCCTCACAGTATCTATGAATGTGAAGGAGCCAGAACCTGTGCCATCGAGTTCCGTTCCTTCTCCAAGAATGCCGGCTTTACCGGAGTGCGTCTGGGCTTTACCGTGATCCCCAAGGATTTAAAGAGCGGGGATGTGAGCCTCCATGCACTGTGGGCAAGAAGACACGGCACCAAATACAATGGAGCACCCTATATCGTACAGCGCGCCGGTGAGGCAGTATACTCTGCAGCAGGCAAGGCACAGCTGAAGGAGCAGGTTGCTTATTACATGAACAACGCACAGTATATCCTGAAGGGCTTGCAGGAAGCGGGCTTCACGGTATCCGGCGGTGTGAACGCTCCCTATATCTGGCTGAAAGCGCCTAACGGCATGACCAGCTGGGAGTTCTTCGATTACCTTCTGGAGAATGTCAACGTGGTGGGTACGCCCGGATCCGGTTTCGGACCCAGCGGAGAGCATTATTTCCGTCTGACGGCTTTCGGAAGCTATGAGAATACCATGGAGGCAGTGGATCGTCTGAAGAAGATTCAGTTATAGGCAGCCGTTCTTTGCCATAAGAGGAATGGAGCAGATATATGCAGGAAAAGCAGAAAAAAGCAATCCGGTGGATCAGCCCGGTACTGATCGCATTGACAGCACTGATCGTGTGGCGCGTCAACTATGAGATCGAATTTATGATGGATGATGAGTGGTATTCGACGGTATTGTATGCGGATACACCGATCCGGAATCTCAGTGACATTATCCATGCCCAGATCTGGCATTATTTTAACTGGGGCGGCAGAAGTATGGCGCATGCACTGCTGCAGCTGATCCTGCTGGCCGGAGAACACTGGGCGGATATCCTGAATACAGGAATGACACTGCTGTTGGGATGGCTGGCCTGCATGATAGCAGACAGACGTAAGCTCCCGTACTGGTTTGCAGCGCTGGGGATGATCCTGGGGCTGAATGCCAACTGGAAAATGAGTATGTTCTGGGAAGCCGGAGCAGCGAATTATCTGTATATGGCGGGTTTTCTGCTGGCATTTTTGTTCTGTTACCTGAAATATGAGGAAAAAAATCTTCCCGGCATCGTCATCTGGATCCTTCCACTGGGACTGATCGCAGGCTGGAGCAATGAGAATATGGGGCCTGCGGTATGGCTCCTGAGTCTTCTGGTGATCCTGTTAAGACACAGAGAGCACAAAAAAGCTCCGGTGTGGATGTATCTGGGAAACATCAGCTGCCTGGCGGGAACCATTTTGATGATCGCTGCACCGGGCAATTTTGTCCGCAGCGGGGAGACGGGGGAAGAAGCCTACAGCCTGCTGTGGAGAATGTATCTGCGTTGCTACGCAGAAGCGAAGGGAGTTATGGAGTATCTGTTCCCTGCCCTGCTGCTTACGGTATTTGCACTGATCGTCTGCAAAGGCATTCTGAAAGAAAACCTGGGCAGAAATACAGTGCTGTTATTGCTGGGGGCACTGTTGTCCTGGGGTGCCATGATTCTGTCCCCACACTATCCGGATCGGGCGGCTTTCGGAACGATGGTTTTGTTGATTTGTGCGATTTTATCCATGACGGGAAAAATCGTGGACAGACAGAAGGAAAATGCCTGGATGTTCTATGGCTGTGCCGTGCTGGTATGGCTGCGGGGCATGTATTTTCTGGTGGAATACCTGGGATTATGCTGGGGATGGATCAAATAAGTGAATAAATGTCCATTATAAAAGACCTCACAGTCTGCAGATGCGCCGGTAGTGAGGTCTTTTATGAGTGTACACATTATTTTCTGGCATACCGGCTCCGGTACTGGCGCGGTGTCATGCCGGTCTTTTTACGGAAGATCTGTGAGAA
>ENA-USTZ01000885-USTZ01000885.1-human-gut-metagenome-genome-assembly--contig:-NODE-885-length-12538-cov-3.885402_pt1 | contig 12538 bp, 7 predicted proteins | sample MGYA00250049_ERZ773375 | MGnify/ENA primary metagenome ERZ773375 (study PRJEB29103, sample SAMN06111956) | human gut metagenome | biome: human gut; feature: ankylosing spondylitis patient; material...
CTGCTGGACTGTGGTCAGCCTGGGATACAGCTGTCTTGCGGACTGAATCCCATCATATCCTGCCACAGAGATATCTTCGGGAATCTGTAACCCCCTCTCCCTGATAGCATTGATGCCTCCGAAAGAAGCAAAGTCATCCGGATAAATGATACATGTCGGTGGATCCGGAAGATCCAGTAATTCGTTAGTCACACGATAGGTCGTGGCAGTATCTCTGTAAGCTGCTTCTCTGATGTACTCATCGGGAATCTGTAGCCCCAGTCGTTCTGCCGTCCGGTAGAAGCTGGATAACCGCCCCGAGGTAACCGCTGACATTGCGCCGTGGATATAGGCAATTTTCCTATGTCCTCTACTATATATGTATTCCAGCAGTTCTTTCATACCTGTCACATTGTCCGACATGATTGCGATACGATTATTAAACAGATAGTCAATGGTGACCACCGGGATGGAACTCTGTACTAATTCGATGACTTCGGGATCTGCGAAATCAATACAGGCGAGCACCACTCCGTCAAAGCCTCTGTACCTGCTGTGTTCCAGGTAGGACATCCGATCCGGACGGTTCTTGCAGCTGTTAATAAAGGTAATGTCGTAACCGCTCTTCTCTGCTGTCCTTTTGAAGCTGTCCAGTACACTGGAAAAGTAATCATGGGTCAGACCGCTTTGTGCTTCATCTACGAAGAGGACTCCTATTCCATAAGTTCTGTTCGTCTTCAGTGCTCTGGCGGAAAGGTTCGGGGAATATCCCATCTCCTTGGCTACCCGTCTGATATTTGCTTTGGTTTCTTCTCCAATGTCCTTGTGGTCGTTCAATGCCTTGCTGACAGTTGCAACGGAGACTCCACAAATCTTGGAAATGTCTTTCAGTGATGCCATATCTTTCTCCTGTTCCATGTCTTCGTCATTCCGTCCGACCTGTTTTGTAACTTAATCGTTTTCGTAGTTTTAATATATACCACCTTTGAGCATTTTGCAATACTTTTTTGCAGTTTTTTTCTAAAAAATATCCACTTTGTCTATAATTAACAATTTCAGATAGGCTGTTTTGTACATTTGGCTTGTACATAGATTGTGTTTCTTCTATATAATGGCAAAGTGTGCGATAACGTTTGCTATTATTTTGTTTCGTAAAACCTTTTTTCGGAGTCCGTTTTGTTTTGTATCTTCTGTCCATGTTTTTCTGCTGTTTTTGTATACATTGCGCATTTTACGGGCTTTTTCAAGATTCGTATTGCATTTTTCCCTTTGCTTCTGTATAATACAAATCAGAAATCCGGAGCACTTAATCGTTTACTTAACATTAAGCACTCCGCAACGAAAAAACAAACACTCAGTATACAATAATATGAAAGAAGGAGATTTTCTTATGAAGTATGGTCATTTTGATGATGTGCATCAGGAATATGTCATCACCACTCCCAAGACTCCGCTTCCCTGGATCAACTACCTGGGCTGCAATGAGTTTTTCAGTCTGATATCCAACACCTGCGGCGGATATACTTTCTATAAGGATGCCAAACTGCTGCGTCTGACCCGTTATCGTTACAATAATGTACCGACAGACATCAACGGCAAATATCTGTATATTAAGGATGGAGATACCGTATGGAATCCCGGCTGGCAGCCTACGAAGACCGAACTGGACTCTTACGAGTGCCGTCACGGTATCGGTTACAGCCGTTTCACCTCTTCCAAGAACGGTGTTAAGGCTTCCGTGCTCTCTTTCGTTCCTCTGAATGATAACTGTGAGATCTCCCAGCTGACTCTGACCAACGGAAGCTCCGAGGACAAGAAGCTGTCCGTATTCTCTTATGTAGAATGGTGCCTGTGGAATGCCGACGATGATATGAAGAACTTCCAGCGTAACTTAAGCACCGGCGAAGTGGAGGTACAGGATTCGACTATTTACCACAAGACCGAGTACCGCGAACGCCGTAATCATTACGCAATTTATTCTGTAAATACGAAGATTGATGGTTTCGATACCAGCAGAGATGCTTTTCTTGGTGCGTACAGAGGTGCGGATTCTCCCGAAGCGGTTGAGAACGGCAAGTGCACAAACTCCATGGCAAGCGGCTGGTCTCCCATTGCTTCTCATCAGATCAATGTGGATCTGGCAGCCGGCGAGACCAAGACTTTCATCTTCGTACTGGGCTATATCGAGAATCCCGAAGACGAGAAGTGGGAGTCCTACGGTGTGATCAACAAGACCCGCGCGAAGGAAATGCTGGCAAAATACCAGACCGACGCCCAGGTAGAAGAAGCTTTCGCAGCGCTGCAGGCTTACTGGAAACAGTTACTTGCCCGTTACACGGTAGATTCTGCTGACGAAAAAGTAAACCGTATGGTCAACACCTGGAACCAGTATCAGTGCATGGTAACCTTCAACATGTCCCGTTCCGCTTCTTATTATGAGTCCGGAATCGGTCGTGGCATGGGCTTCCGTGATTCCTGCCAGGATCTGCTCGGCTTCGTACATCTGATCCCGGATCGTGCAAGAGAGCGTATCATCGATATCGCTTCCACCCAGTTCCAGGACGGCAGCGCTTACCATCAGTACCAGCCTCTGACCAAGAAGGGCAACTCCGATATTGGCAGCGGCTTCAACGATGATCCTCTGTGGCTCATTGCAGGTACCAGTGCTTACGTAAGAGAGACCGGTGATACCTCCATCCTGACCCAGATGGTTCCTTTCGACAACGATATGAGCGTAGCTGCTCCTCTGATGGATCACTTAAAACGCTCCTTAGACTATATCATCAACCACAAAGGCCCTCACAATCTGCCTCTGATCGGCCGTGCCGACTGGAATGACTGTCTGAACCTGAACTGCTTCTCCGCTCATCCCGGAGAATCTTTCCAGACCTTCGGTCCCAGTGAAGGACCCGTTGCAGAATCCGTATTCATTGCCGGTATGTTCGTAAAATACGGCGAAGAATATGCTCAGCTGTGCGAGCTGATGGGTGACGATACCGAAGCAGCCCGCGCACGTAAGGAAGTACAGGCAATGTACGATGCGATCCTGAAGGATGGTTGGGACGGCGATTGGTTCGTACGTGCTTACGATGCTTACAGCCACAAAGTAGGTTCCAGGGAATGCCGCGAAGGTCAGATCTACATCGAGCCTCAAGGCTTCTGCGTACTGGCCGGTGTCGGTGTGAAGGAAGGACTTGCCGAAAAGGCATTGAATTCTGTAAAAGAGAGACTGGATACCAAGTATGGTGTCATGATCTTACAACCCGCATACACGGAGTATCACCTCGAACTTGGTGAAGTATCCTCTTATCCCCCCGGATACAAGGAGAATGCCGGTATCTTCTGCCACAACAATCCCTGGGTATCCATCGCAGAGACCGTTCTGGGCAGAGGTGACAGAGCTTTCGAGATCTACCGCAAGACCTGTCCCGCATACATTGAGGATATCAGCGAGATCCATCGTACCGAGCCTTATGTATATTCCCAGATGGTAGCCGGTAAGGATGCAAAATTCTACGGCGAGGCAAAGAACAGCTGGCTGACCGGTACTGCTGCATGGACTTTCGTAAATATCTCCCAATACATACTGGGTGTATATCCCACTCATCAGGGATTGTCCGTAGATCCTTGTATTCCCAAGGGCTTCGGTGATTTCTCCATCACCCGTAAGTTCCGTGAGGGCACCTATCACATTCAGGTAAAGAACCCTCAGAACGTGGAAAAGGGTGTCGTATCCATGACCGTGGACGGCAAGGCAGTAGACGGACACATCATTCCTTACGAAAAGGGCAAGGAAGCATACGATGTAGTCATTACCATGGGTTAACAGTTCTAATAAACATAGTTTAAAACGATTTCTATCCTCCTTAAAACCCCGGCAGTTGTTGTAGCTGCCGGGGTTTTGCATTGGATATTCGTAGTTTGCGCTACAACATCTACACCATAAGGACAAGCAGGCCGTAAGCAGACATCGGTACTTATTGACCGTATTGGGGTCAATTATGTACCGCTACGTTCTGCGCCAGAGCGAGAGCGTGCCTGCGGTTCTTATGGTGTAGATGTTGTGGACGTTTTTGCAGCTTCCTTCCGGGACTCGATCACGTGCCGGATGGCTGTCAAATGATATTATTTTCTCCATTTTTCTGAAGCAGCTTCCGGTATGTGGCATCCATTCCCAGTGCTCCCAGCGGGGCTGTGATAAGGATGGCCAGCACAGCCACGGACAGAACGATCTTGCCGCAGGACAATCCCATCGATAACGGCACAGAGCCGATAGCAGCCTGCACTGTGGCCTTCGGCTGATAGGCTATCACGCAAAACGTCCTCTCCTTCTTATTGAGATCCGTTCCCAACATGCACAGTGCTACACCGGCGGAACGGAACAGCAGCGCCAGCAGGATCATCCCCACCGCTGCCAGTCCAGCTTCCATAGTATAGCGGATATCCACTGCCGCGCCCACCAGTACGAACAGCACTACCTCCGCTGCCAGCCACAGTTTACCGAATTTAGCAGACAGTCTGCCGGTGACTTCCCTAGGTGCCCGTATTTTCAGCGCGCAGGCCATGCTCACCACCGCCAACAGGCTGGAGAACGCCACGGTCCCCTTTAACAGGGTTTCCAAAGCCATTAATAAGAAGGACAAACCCATGATGATAATAACTTTCATGCTGTTGCGCACATAACTGCCCTTTCGGTACAACAGTTCAAAAAGCTGCCCCAGTAGCCAACCCACCAATGCACCGAACAACACACCCGTCAGGATCGATACCGGGATATTCACAAAATCCAGGGCATTGACCTGTCCACCCTGTGCCATTCCAACAAAAGTGGAAAACAATACTATGACATAGATGTCATCACAGGAAGCCCCAGCCAGAATCATCTGCGGAATGCTTTTCTCCGTACCATAGCTGTTCTCCATGAGATGCACCATCCGTGGCACCACCACTGCCGGTGACACTGCTGCCAGAACTGCTCCCATAACTGCCGCATCCACGCGGCTGATGTTAAGGATCATGGGCGCAAATATCACAAAAGCCAACAGTTCGCAAGTGGCAGGAACACAAGCCAGCATGACTGCGGAGCGGCCCACTTTTTTCAGATCCTTCAGATCCAATGATAATCCGGCCTTCAATAAAATGATGATCAGCGCGATCTGCCGCAGTTCTGATGAGATATTCAGGATTGACACATCCAGCAGATCCAACACATAAGGCCCCAGAATAATACCCGTAAGCAGCATCCCGATAATACGGGGCAGGTGAATCCTCTGGCAGACCGCCGCCATGAGTAATCCCAGTAAAAAGATCAGTCCCAGTGATGTAAGCATAAAAATTCCTCCGTTTTCTCGCAGCAGGACATTTTGAATTCCAACAAAAAGGCTGGTGTCCCCTGCATATTCTGCAGAAGTCATCAGCCAAATCGAATTCGTATGTTCAAATTCCGGCGGTTCGAAGCCTGTGCTTCCGGGAGAACCTCATTCCCGATGTACTTATTATATACACGGTGCCCGCCCATGTAAAGTCCTATATTTTGCAAATATACCCGCCAGCATCCTGTACTCCATTAAAAAATATCTGCTGTGAGATCATCCCCGAAATCTGCTGCCGGAATCTCAAAGTCAACAATTCCAACTGCATAGGACTGTAATACATACTGGCCGGATTCAAATACAAAGCCATCCTCTGTAATGTAGAATGTAGGGTCTGCGGGGCCATTATCCGTACCTGCAATGTCCGGCCCATAAATTTCCTGATAGATAGCATTCAAATCTTCCGTACCATCCAACACCACCAGTTTGATACTCTTCTCGTAATCGTTAAAGAAGCAGTCCTCCTTTGCCTGCATTTCCGCTGCCTTTGCTGTCACCAGTTCCAGTGCTTTGTCGCGGAATCCGCTCCCCAGACTGTCAAAAGTAATTCTCTCTCCGGTCTGCGTATAATAGTTCATATAGTACAAAGTATACCATCCATGAGCCCCCTGATCATACCCTTCCAGCCCCCACGACAGGCTGATCACCTTATCATCCGCGCGGATCACACGGAAAGTAAGATCCTCATAGCTCTGCTCATACACCGGCATATCCTCATAAAGTGTACCAAACTCCCCGTTCTCGATTCCTTCTACAAAACTGTCTACATATTCATCCAGCTCTTTCTGAATCTTCATCTGCACCGTCTCATTGCCCGGAATCGTCACTGTAACTGTTGGATAGTAATAGGTATAACTTCTGGTCTTGTCTTCGGGATCACTGCTACCCTCGTGATCCTCTGTGGTAAACTGCACCCATTCACTTCCCTGTATTTCACTCTGGCCTTCTGTCGGTTCCGTCTGTGTGGACACTTCCGCAGTCTCCTCAGTCCCGGCCGTCGTCTCTTCCGTCGTCTGACCGCTCTGTGTCTCCTTGATGCTGTCTATAACTGTCTCCATCTCCGGACCCGTCACCATCTCCCGGTTTCCGCAGGATGTAAAACCTAACAGTGCTCCCGCAAATACTGCTGCAAAAAATATTTTTTTCATAATCCTCGCCTCCTGATGCCAGTATATCTGCCGATTGCATCATATCTGCATCATTTTTATAATTTTTCTCGATTTCACTTTTTAAATATGATAGACAATTCCCATATTTTGAGCTATAGTAAAGCCAAATCTAAGTATGATTAAAAATAACAATACACATACTATAAAAATCAACCCGAGGAGGACTGTTATGAAAATATTATTTTATGATACCAAAAGCTATGATAAAGAATCTTTCGAGGCAACTCTGAAAAAATTTCCCGGCATCCAGATTGATTACATCCGGTCGGATCTGGATCCCCGTACTGCTGCTCTGGCTGACGGCTTCGATGCCGTCTGTGCTTTCGTCAGCTCCAATGTGAGCGAAGCCACATTAAAAATTCTCCACGAAAAAGGTGTCCGCCTGGTCCTGCTGCGTTGCGCAGGATACAACAACGTGGATCTGGAAAAGGCAGCTGCATATGACATATGTGTCATGCGTGTCCCCGGTTATTCTCCGGAAGCTGTCGCAGAGCATGCCATGGCTCTGGCTCTGGCCTGCAATCGCCGCTTATACAAAGCCTATAACAAGGTCCGGGAAAATGATTTCAGCCTCGCCGGACTCATGGGCTTCAATTTCTATGGTAAGATTGCCGGAATCATCGGAACCGGCCGGATCGGTGCAGCTATGTGCCGGATCTGTAACGGTTTCGGCATGAAAGTCATCGCCTACGATGTCTACGAGAACCCGGATCTGAAAGATTTCGTCACCTATGTGACCTTAGACGAATTACTGGCGCAAAGTGATCTGATCTCCCTTCACTGCCCGCTGATGGATTCCACCTACCACCTGATCCAGCTTGACACCATCAAGAAAATGAAGGATGGCGTCATTCTGGTAAACACTTCCCGGGGTGCTCTGGTCAAGACCGAGGATCTTATCGAGGGCATCCGCCTGCACAAGTTCGCCGGGGTCGGTCTGGATGTCTATGAAGAAGAGACGAAAAACGTCTTCGAGGATCGTTCCGATGAGATTTTGGAGCATTCTACCACCGCAAGGCTTTTGTCCTTCCCCAATGTCATGATCACATCCCATCAGGGATTTTTCACAAAAGAAGCACTGGAAGCCATTGCAGAGACTACCTTGCAGAATGCTCTGGATTTCGAAAGTGGAAAGAAGAGCCCCAATCAGGTGCAATAAAATATTTCCAATCGAGTAGGCTGACTCATCGTATACACAAAAAAACGGATGGCCCTCCCAAGCCATCCGTTTTTCTCGTTTTTCAGTTTCCCGTCTTGTCCTTTTTCTCTATCTCTTACAGTTTTTACGATCATTCCAGATTCAGTTTCTGACCAACTCTGATCACATTCTGGTTTGTAATCTGTACATTTCTGCGAAGCAACTGTGCCAGAGTCATGTGATTTCTCTTAGCGATCCTGGAAAGCGTATCACCACTCTTTACCGTATAACCGCCCTCTGTATACCAGATGCTCTCGGAAGGTCTGCGGTCAGTAACAGTTACCAGATAATTGCCGCCGCGCTTTAATGCGAACATGGACTGTCCGGTGGAAGTTACGGTAAAGGATCCGCAATACTCCAGGCGTCCCTTCTCTGTATTATAGCGATACAGGTTTGCACTCTTGCCGGAATTGTCCTTGCCTACATTTACATGAATGTTGACATTCACTCCGCAGCTGCCCGTATCTCTGATACACACCTGTCCGTTCACGGTTCCGGACTTTGCTGATCCTACATTTGCCGGGATTGTGTTGCTCGTCTGGTCTACTGTCAGATCAATATTCTGAATCTTTGACAGATCTTTATTCTTCAGATCCTGTCCACTGATGCTCAGTGCCACACCGTTTCCGCTGTGGAATGCCACCGTCAGCTTCGTACCTTTAATGGTATTCAGTACATTCTGAGGCACCTTGACTTCACCGTTGCATACAAAGTTCATGTTGACACTTGCAATAGCAGGATTTTTCATCATCTCCGCCACCTTATCCTGTACAGAGTTGCTTACATCCGTCCAGTCTACTGCAGGTGCTGCAGAGGAACCGCTGTTGTCATCATCGTCATCGTCATCATCGTTGTTCACCACATCTGCCGCTACCGTAAATACAGCAGAAGGGGTTCCGGTCATTCTGGCTCCAACACCTTCCGGTACTGCGGAAGTCACTGCCAGGAAACCGTTCATATTGATGGTACCGTCCGTATTTCTGCGAATGCCTCCGTGGATTGCACTGTTCATATCCATGTTCTGGAACCATTCTGCTGTAGCTGCTATTCCTTCACTGTTGGTAGAGTTTTCGCCTCTCCAATAATAGTTCATTGCATTTTCGTAGGCACTGGTCTCCTGAGTTCCTTTCGGTTTGAACTGTTCTGCAACCGTCTGCCCTGCTGCATTGCTGCTATCCTTAAAGGACAGGATTCCTTTTGCTATAAATGCAGTATTCTTTGCGTCATTTGTATAGAATGCCACGTTAAAGGACTCATTGTTATAACTGGTAGAAGAATATGCCTCAATATCCGGACAGCTGTTGGAATCAATACCCTTTGCCTTATTGCCGAATGATACACTGTTGCGCAAAATATGATGTCCGCTGATGCTGGAACCACCCATCTTGAAGCCGTTACCGTTACCGGCATCTACTTCCTGTCCGTTCTCATCCAGTACATAACCGTTCTTGAATGCCACGCAGTTCTGAATGACCACCTGACCGATAGCTCCGGTCTCTACCTTGGCGAACAGATCCCAACCGTCATCGGCATTGTATGCTGCAATACATCCATCAAATACATTACCCTCACCAATCGTCAGCTTAGCTGCAAATCCGTCTGCATCCTCATATCCCGCATCTGCGTTCAGATATGAAGTACAGTTCAGGATCAGGTTATAGGAAGGCCAGTCTTCCCAGTTATCTGTGCTCTTATATCTGCTGATCTGGAGACCGGTATTACCGTTTCTATATGCCATAATATCATCCAGTGTATTGTGACTGCCGGATACCTGAATACCCTTGAGGGAATTAGCAGAACCTGTTACATCAAATCCCTGGAAATACCAGTAATCACCTGCCAGGATCATACCTGCACATTTTCTCTGGAAATTCAGTACCGGACGAGAAGTGCTGTCCGGATCGGCAATCATATAGATTCTGGCATCTGTAGTTCCACTGACACCTCTGTCTATCGTCACCGTCTTATCCAGTGCATAAGTACCGCCCTTCAACACGATCATCTGGCCCGGAGCCACGCTCTTCACTGCGGTATAAATATCCACAGGATCACTGTTGGTACCGCTTCCCGTACTTCTTCCCTCAGGAGCAGCATAAATAACCGTTCTACCCTTTACATTATAATTTACTGTAAAGTCAAATGTTACTGTATCATAGCTACTCAACAGAGAATACTCTGAAGGTCTGTAATCCGCATTCGGGGTAAACTCTACATGGAAAACGTTGCTTCCGCTTTTCAGTGTCGTATGGGTATATACCTTGGTATTTGCCTTTACACCCGCATCTGACAATACGGTTTCATTGTCACTGTTGGTAATTTTCAATGTTCCGTCCGCATTGCCGTAATATACCAGTTCGTAATCCGCACTGTTGGCTACAGAAGCAGAATCAATCGTATAATTCGGTGTTACATAAGTGACCGGTCTGGATTCTGCCGGAGCATCTTTGGCCGGATCGATTGTTGTCAGCACTGCATTGGCAACGCTGATGGTTGCAGTTCTGGAAGCGAAGAAACCTACATAGATGTTCTCTGCATCCAATCTGGTCAGTTCGTCTCCGTCTTTGCCGTGATAGTATTTATTGGTTACGGTCTCACCGGTTTCCACATTGGTATAGCTCAGGAAATAACCGGTATTGTTTCTCTGCAAAGTCATGTGGAAAGTGGTCTGCACGTTCAGATCCGTAATATCCTTCACAGCTTCTGCAGAATTGGTATATTTACCTACTATGTTATAAGTTCCCGCGCCGTTTCCGCTGTTTGCAGCACTGGTCTCCAGAGTAGTCATGGTAGACCGGAAGCCCTGATCTGTAGGACTGTCGTTCATATTTTCCGGTGTTACACCTATTTTTTCCTGGGAACCGATACCAAGTTTCATGGTGTATTTGTCTCCGGCATCAGATACCTTGCCTTCTGTGGCATCCCAGAGATATTCCACCTTTGTAGCACTCAGCATATAGGAATTGTTCCAGAAAATACCGGAATCTCCATTCTCACCCACACGGTCAGCTGCCATAAGGCCAAAGCCTTCCTGTCCGTTGGTGTATGTCCATTCGTCCACCGTAATATCTGCAGATAACGTAAAGTTCTCTGTTGCCGGATCAATCGTGGTGTAATAGAATGCCAGACCATCCGTTGAAGCTGCTACCAGCTTTCCTTTGCTGTTCTTCTCCCAGATCTTCAAATCACCTGTATCCAGGCTTCCACTATAACCGTTATTCGCTGTTTTGTTGTCAACGCCCTGACCAAATGCTGCAAAATTCCAGGTCTTCACTGCATCTTCAGTGATTGTCAGTTTTACTTCCGCCGGAGTGGATACATTTTCTCCTCTGACTGCAGCTACCTGAAATGTATATTCCTGACCTACCGTCAATCCTTCGATCGTCTGAGCCAATGCAGTCACTCCTTCTTCAACAACCGTGCCGTCCACAGATACCTTGTAGCTCTCTGCTTCGGCAACTGCCTGCCAGGTCAGTTTCACATTGCCGTGTCCCTTATTCTCAGCATTTAAGCCCTTCGGCGTTGCCATAGGTAATACAAATTCTATTGCTGTTGTCTTATTACTTGCTTTTGTATTCTCGCCTTCTCCTATCAGTTTTGCTTCAAAGCTGTAAGTGCCGGACGCTGCAGGCTGGAACTCTGCATTTCCAGAGGTTCCCTGTGCAGTAACGGATTTTGTCTCCACCGCATTACCATCAGCATCATACATCGTCACTTCCAAAGATTTTGCATAGATTCCACCGATCTGTGCAGTGTACGGAACGGTGATGGTTCCGTCCTTGACAAAAGGTGTTCCCAGAACGGGAGCTGCTATGTCATCCCAGCTTACGGAAGATCTGTAATCTACGGTCAGAGCATAGATCATAATCTTACTACCACTTGCATATAAATAATAAGTGCCCCCTTTTTCCACCTCATAAGTTTTGGCAATCAGGTCTGCTCCCGCCTTAAAGGTCTCAATCCCTTGGGGCTTGCCATCTACATCCTGCAAAAAATAAATATCTTTGCCTTTTGCTTTAAATACAACTTTGATTCTGCCATCTTTTTCCGCCTCCAGTTTTACTGCTGCACCACTGGTAGGAATTTTTCCTTTGTTCGGGTTAGGCGAATTATCTCCCTGTACACATCCTGTATACTTTACCCCATCTAAACTAGCTGAACCAGATTTAAAACTCATAGTTTCAAGTACAGAAATTCCGCCATCATACGTTGTTCCTGCTGTCAGACCCTTGCTCAGATCCAATTCATACAGGTCTTTTTCCGTTCCACTCTGCACAGCAGCCATTGCTGCATTCGCATCCTGTGTTGTCGAAGCTGCCGCAATACCTTCTTCCTCTCCCAACACTTCTCTGGCTGTTTCCGCATTTCCGTCAGAAACTGTCTTATTTATCCGTTCTACTACAGTTTCCGTTTCCTCTGCCTGTACAGAGATGGGGCTGATTCCCATTCCCGACAGCACCATGGCTCCCGCAAGAAGCAATGCCATCAGTCGTTTTCTCTCTTTTCTTCCTCTCCTGCCTAACATTCCCATACCTCCACTTAGCATGTGTTATAAACGATTATATTTGTAAGCTCTTACAACACTATGTACTATATATTAGCACTATCGCTTCACATTAGTAAACCATTTTTGTGTATTTTGAATATTTTTGGAAGTTATTCATATATTTTTTGAGCAGGTTTTAGCTATTATTTTTGCGCAACATTTATTTTTTTATAAAATATGCACATTTTCTCACAAAATATCTATTTAGGAAGAGTAAGCGTTTACATTTTCCTTCTGCATTCCTTTCCCATAGCCGCAATATCTCTTGCCAAAAGTT
>ENA-USTZ01000894-USTZ01000894.1-human-gut-metagenome-genome-assembly--contig:-NODE-894-length-12392-cov-4.321884_pt1 | contig 12392 bp, 8 predicted proteins | sample MGYA00250049_ERZ773375 | MGnify/ENA primary metagenome ERZ773375 (study PRJEB29103, sample SAMN06111956) | human gut metagenome | biome: human gut; feature: ankylosing spondylitis patient; material...
TGCTGGCAAAATATCTGGGCAATGACACGGTCAACGGGCAGTCCCTGAACGGCCAGTACATCACGCTGGCCGCGCGGGAGGGCATTGTGACAGGGTCTCCCGTCACCTTCAACCTGAACAGCCTGCCGTCGGATGCTATGACGAACTACACCGACTTCCTCGTTGTCGCGGTGCCCGTCACCAGCGGCAAGGGCGATATGAAGTATCGCTGGGATGCCACGGCGGACGAAGTGTCCGCAGCCATCGCCAGCCATGCGAACGAGACAAACGACACCGACAAAGAAATCTGGTGGAGGAACGGCTATGAGATCGTCCGCACGGGCGAGCACAGCTATACCTATGCCCATCTGACGCCGCTCTGCTTCTCCGACGTGAACCGCACCGATGACAAGGAATGGGCTAAACAGGCCACGCAGACGACCCCGCAGATCATCTTCAAGCAGCTGAACCTGAATGTTCTGAAAGCCCCGACGCTGGCCGAAGATACCGACGGCGGCAAGGTGAACCCGGACAACAATCAGCTGACCTATACGTTCAACTGGACGCAAGAGGACATGGACGCAAAAACGCCGACCTACAGCATCAAGCTCTACGGCCTGTTGACGGACAAGGACGGCAATGTGACCGGTCAGGAGCAAATTGCGCTGAAGAACGGCGTAAATCTGGCCGATAAGGTCCAGAACAGCGGCAACAGCAGCTTTACCTTGCCTGTCAACGTGGATACCATGCTGGCCAACGGCAGCGACAGCTGGCGCTATGACAAGGTCCGGCTCGAGGTCACCCGCATGGCGGCAGCCAACACCACCGAAATCGGCGCGTCCGCTGTGGCGGATTACAGCGTTAAGCAGCGCCTGCCCGGCATCAGCGCGCCGAGCTCCATCACCCGCGTCAACGGCGAGACCGACAACGCGGATGCCCTGCTCTACACGGTCAGCTGGTCGCCGTCCGACAACGCACGCATTCACCACTATGACCTGTGCGTCGTCGATGACGGCGGCAATACTGTGCTGACGCTGCCCACCACGGGCAATGTCGGCAGCCTGACGCTGGATATGGAGCAGTATCAGGGCGTTGCGATGAGCTTCCGCGTCATTGCCCGCCGCAAGGACGACAGCTGCTTTGACGGCCCGGACGGCGCGTTGAGCCAGCCCGAGACCATCGTCCGCCGCGCCGCTGCGCCCAAGGTTACGGCCAGCAGCTTTGCGCCCGCTAGCCCGAATCAGGAGACGTTCCTGAACGACCTCAAGCTCAACATGGCGCTGGAGGAAGCCGCACAGGGCAATGTCTACTTTACCGGCTATATCTTCAGCAACGAGAACAATTACAATACAATTGCCGATTTGGCCAGGACATGGCAGAATACCCCCACCGGGCAGGCCAAGTACGAGGCCCAGCAGGAGTTGACCAAAAAACTGGACGAGATGCTGAACAGCGGCGACGCCGAGCTGGTCATCCCGAAGGACAGCCGCACGGTGGGCGGGAGCGCCAGCGCCGACGGCACCAACGCCAGCTATACCTTTGTGCCCGACGGCAACGGCTTTACGCTGACGCCCGACCATGCAAAACAATACCTGCTGCCCGCGGTGCGCGTTATGCCCACCGACGGCACGACAGCGTCGAACTGGTTCTACTTCTTGCAGGATGCCGCAAAGGCGCAGCTGCCGGCCATCACGCTGGACGCCCCCGTGGACGCTGCCGAACCGGAACGCGCACTTGGCAATGCCGTTTACAAGCAGGAAGTCAACCTGTACAGCGACCCCAAGTTTACCGTCGAGCGCGATAAGACCCCGCTGGAGCTGCGCCGCTTTACGGTGGAGTGGACCGCGGTGAACAAGTACACCCAGGCCGACGGCACGGTGCGCAACCTGACCGACAGCTATACCTTTACCGTCACGCCGCTGGACAAGGACAAAAAGCCCTACAGCATTACGGTGACGACCTACGACAGGGACGAGACGGACGAAGACGGCACCACGCATAAGCGCGGGGAAATCAAAACCGTTACCAAGACCTATGACGGCAAAACGACGGAGATTGCGAAGCAGACCGACGATGTGGACAAGGAGACCGGCAAGACCCGCATCTGGTACGACCTGAGCGTTGAGCCTGTGACCGACGAGAACGGCAACGTGACATGGAAATCGCAACCCTATAACGTCACCGGCACGGTGGAAAAGGACGGCGGTACGCTGTACTACAAGGCACAGACGGTTCCCATGCTGGAGCTGGTGCAGGAGGACGGCGCCGAGCCTGTTTACCGCATCACCCTGCCCGAGCTGCAGGAAAAGGTGCAGGACGATTCGCTCGAGCTGCAAAAGTTCACCGCAAGTGTGACGCTGCAGACGCTGGCGCACTCGGGTGACAACGGTAAAACCGTTGCGTCCGGCAAGGTCAAGGTCCCCGTCAACGAGACGAACACCGCCGATGCGACGGAGGATGCCCAGAGTATGGACTCCGCGGAGAGCGTCGCGCCCGCCGAGACTGCAGAAAGCACGGCGGCGGAAAGCGCCCCCGCAAGCGTGCCCCCGGTCCTGATGCGGGCCCGTGCGGCACTGCCCATGGCGACCCCGGAGACCGCCGCGGCCCCGGATGAGACGGACGCGACGGAAACCGCGCCCCCGGAACGGACGGAAACAAGCGACGCATCGTAATTTTATTTCAGGAAAGAAGGTGGCATTATGCACCGCAGGGCACGCAGCATTCTGCGCGGGGAGCAGGGACTTTCGATGATATTGGTCCTCTGCATCGGCGCGCTGTTTGTGGCGCTGTCGGCAGCGCTGGTCTATGCGGCCTCCGTGCTGACGGCCAATGCCAACCGCCAGCTGCTGGAACAGGAAGCCTACCAGCTGGCAACCAGCTTTTCCGACGTGCTGGAAGGGGAGCTGAACAAGAGGGACAGCAGCTTTGCCAAGTTCGTCAATGAGCAGTTCATGTTCTCCCAAAGCTACGGCAAGGACATCTATGATTTGGAATCCCAGCCCAAGGAGTTCGCCTGGAAACCGAACGGCAGCCAGCCCGATGGCGGGGCCGAGGCCATCACGGTAACACTGCGCCGCCGCCCGGGCGACGGTGCCGACAAGCTGAACCAGACGGCGAACAGCACCAATGCCACAGACCTGCGCAACCTGCTCGACACACTGGAGGGCGAAAACCGCAAGGGCATGGAGATCGTCGATTTACAGCTGGACATTACGGTGACAGTCACGAAAAACGGCGAGAGCTTTGCCTTCACGCGGACCTATGACCGCACAGTGAAGTACGACAGCGACGGCAGCCAGGCAAAAAGCAAAAAATTACCAAAGGTGTACTACACAATAAACGACGGTCCAACAAAGTATTACCGCATTAAAGCCCTGACGTTCTACGCCCCCGGCAGTGGTGACCTGACCATTACTGACGAAAACATTGCCAGCAACCGCCTGACGTTCCACTGCGACACCAGCCAGCAGCCCGATTCCATCACCTACACCCGCGGTGCCAAACAGAGCACCGGCACAACACAGGAGTGACCCGCTATGAAACATACTTTACAAAGTCAGCGCGGCGAGACCATTGTGGAAGTGCTTGTGTCGTTCCTGCTGCTGATGATTTTTACGTCGATGTTCGTCGTTTCGCTGCGGTACGCCCGCGCCATGTCCCTAAAGGCCGAGTCGCTGCGGGAGACAGCCTATGCCTTCTGCGCCGGGCTGTACCCGGCCAATAACGCGGCCCCCAAATGGGAGAAGGAACAGGATGGGCTGGCGTTCTCCTTTGGCGATTACGGTGAATTTACGGTGAACGGTGTCGAGCTGGACAGCGTGGAGACAAGCGCGGAAGTTACGGAAAACGGCCAAAAAACGACGGAACAGCACAAGTTTTACCGCTACAGCAAGAGCACGGCAGAAGGGACGACCAACCCATGAAGCAGCGTTTGAAAAACCAGAACGGCACAACGCTGGTGGAGCTGATCGTCTGCATGGTGCTGCTGGCGATCTTTACGCTGGCGGCGGTCACGCTGATACAGCCCAGCGCACAGGCGTACATGGACATCCAGCAGCAGACGCGCGCGCAAAATCTGGCCGATGCGCTCATTGAGACGATCCGCGGCGAGGTGCTCGAGGCGAACGGCTATATCCGCTTCACCGACGGCGCGACGGACCCTAATAATTTGGACAGCGTTTTTTTGTCCAAGGGTAACGACTACAGCAAGGGCACGGCATTGGAATTCAGCGTCTACCCCAACCACATTGAGCTGATCGACAAGGACTGTGTGCCGCCGCTGACAAAGACAGACGGCACAGCGCTGCTGACACCGGAACAGGCCAATGCGCTGAACGGCTACCTGCACATGCGGTTTTACCGCGATGAACTGAATGACGCCGGGCACTACGGCAACCCGCAGCACACAAAAAAGGACAAGGCCGAGGACGGTACCGAGACGGTCACACGGCCCTACGTTGCCTACGGCTACACAACGGCCTATCCCCGGGATGCCTATATGGGGCTGTTCATCAGCGAACTGCATTTCTACGCCCGCAGCTGGACGCAGGACGGCGACGAAACCAAGACCCCGCGCATTACGGCTATGACGGTGGTGCTGACTGTGGCCAAGCGGGACGCCGACAACCAGATCGTGCCGCTATGCACCCAAAAAGCCATTGTGCAGTTGCCCGGTGAGCCGGTCATCCTGTATGAACCCGGCACCTGGGACGGCAAGGCATCGTCGGAGTCGTGAGCGGTGCCCTCCGGGACGATTTTTGAAAAGTTTATTACAATCCCGGCGGAGGTACTGGACAAATTCAAATGGACTCGTTATACTTTAAAACATGAATACCTGTGTGCCGGACAAAATGCAGGAACGTCATGGCATCAGAGCAGAGAGGATGACTAGGATGGCAACAATTGAAATCAAAATGCTGGGCGGCTTTGAGATCCGTGTGAACGGCAAGCCCGTGCTGGCACAGCTGGCGCAGTCCCGCAAGGCAACGGCGCTGGTGCAGTATCTCGTTTTGCGGCGCGGGGAGCGCGTCTCCCACAAGGTACTGACCGATACCCTGTGGGCAGGGGAACGGTCCACCAACCCGGACATGGCCCTGCGCGCCATCTTGCATCGCTTCCGCCTTATGATCGACGCGGAGGGTCTGGATGAGATGAAGGGCTGCATCGTGACCAGCCGCGGCTACTACCAGTGGAACCCCCATCTGGACTGCAGCGTGGATGTGTTTGAGGTCAATGACCTGTCGGAGCTGGCCCGCAAGGAGAGCGACGCCGAGAAGCGCAGCCGCATTTATGAACAGATCGTCAACCTGTACGACGGGCGGCTGCTGCCGCAGTCTGCGTCCGAGCCGTGGGTCGAAAGCGTCAGCGTGCGTCTGCACGGGCAGTACCGCACAGCCATTTTAAACCTGCTGGAGCTCTGCAAAAAATGGGGCGAGAGCACCCGCATCGTTACGCTGTGTACCCGCGCGCTGGAGCTGGACCCCTACGAGGAGCGCCTTTATCTGGAAAAGATAGTCGCGCTGGAGACGCTGGGCCGCCACGAGGAGGCGGAGGATCTGGCACGCCGCGGCAGCGCCATGGGTTGCCTGCATCATACCATTGAGCCGGGCCGCGCAGGCTCTGCCTACCGCCAGATGCGCCAGGCAGACCGCAATATGGAGAGCGAGGTCTCCAAGCTGCTCTCTGCTCTGCCGGATACCGAGAACACGGGGGCCTGTATCTGCGACTTTGAGACGTTCAAGGAAATTTACCGCGTACAGCGCGGCGTGCAGGCCCGCTACGGTCTGCAGGTATTCCTGGCGATCCTGACCGTGGCTCCCAGCCAGAACACCGATGCTGCCGAGACCGCTCTGATGGTGGAGCAGCTGGGCGATCTGATCCACATGAATCTGCGCCAGTGCGATGTGGCCGCCCGCTACACCGATATGCAGTATGTTGTTATGCTGAGCGGCAGCACCGCCGAGAGCGGCACCGGCCCGATGGAGCGCATCAAGGCCGCGTTCTACCGCATCCCTGCCCATGGCCGCTACCTGTTGAGCTATAGCCTCTATGTTCCCGAGGCCAAGGCCGACAGCGGGCGCGCCCGCCGCCGCAAAAAGACGGCGAAGAAGGAAAAATAAGTGAGCCGTTAAGCCGTACAGTGAAAGCTGTGCGGCTTTTTCATTACCCTGGCCCCCTCTGCGAGGGGGCTCCGCCCGCAGGCGGTGGGGGAGAGAACCTTGCGATAATCCGACATATTTCGGGCTATGGCAAGGTTCTCTCCCTCCGGCCCTGCGGGGCCACCTCCCTCGCAGAGGGAGGCAAGGGTCTGTTTTTTACACTTTCCACAATCTTTTGCCTAAAAATTTTTACAAAAAATCCGAAAAAACTGTTTAAATTTCCACAACAATGTGGTAAAGTAGTATCAAACAGGCGGGAGTGTTCAAAAATCACTGCGCCGCAATGAAATTCTACGCCGCAGGGCTGCCGGAAGCAGCCCCGGCGCGAAAAGAGGTTTGACGATCCATGGGCTACGCAAGCAAAGACATCCGCAACATTCTGGTGGCCGGCCACGCCGGCTGCGGCAAAACGACGCTGACCGAGGCACTGCTGTACATGAGCGGCGCTTCCGAGCGTATGGGCCGTGTCGAGGACGGCACCACCGCCAGCGACTTTGACCCCGAGGAGATCCGCCGCAAGGCATCGCTCAACTCGAGCGTTGTCCCCGTCGAGTACGAGGGCATCAAGTACAACCTGATCGACGCACCGGGTCTGTTTGATTTTGAGACCGGCGCTGCCGAGGGCATCATGGCCGCCGAGAGCGTGCTGATTTGTGTGTCCGGGCGTTCCGGCGTGACCGTCGGTGCCGAGAAGGCGTACCAGCTGGCGCTGAAAAACAACAAGGCGCGGATGATCTTTGTCACCAAGGCTGATTTGGAAAACGCCGACTACTTTAAGATCCTGGAGCAGATGAAGATCAAGTTCGGCCCCAGTGTCTGCCCCTGCGTCGTGCCCGTCCGTCTGGACGACGGCACCGTCGCCTACATCAACCTGTTCAGCCAGAAGGCCTTCAAATACGAAGGCGGCAAGCAGGTCCAGATCGACCTGCCCGACATCGGCCACCGCTTTGAGGGCCTGATCCAGGCCATGAGCGAGGCCATCGCCGAGACCGACGAGGCTTTGATGGAGAAGTTCTTCGAGGGTGAGGCTTTCACCACAGAGGAGATCGTCCAGGGCATGGCCTCCGGCGTGCGCAGCGGCCAGATCACGCCCGTGTTCTGCGGCTCCGCGGTCAACGCGCAGGCGCTGGATATGCTGCTCTACAACATGAACGTGCTGCTGCCCGGCGCGGACACCGCGTCCGCCGTGGGCGAGTCTGGCGGCGAGCCGGTGGAAATCACCGCCGACCCCGCCGCCCCGCTGTGCGCCTACGTCTTTAAGACTGTGGCCGACCCGTTTGTCGGCAAGCTGAGCTTTATTAAGGTGCTGTCCGGCAGGCTGACCGCGACGAGCAACGCCGTCAATGCCCGCACCGGTCAGCCGGAGCGCCTGGGCAAGACGCTGACCGTCTGCGGCAAAAAGCAGACCGACACGCCCGAAATCGCCGCCGTGATGGTGTTGGCACCGTCGATAGCGCTGTTCAGCGCGGGGTCCAGGGTCTCGGGGTTAGGTCCGAGCTGGACGGTGAAACCGTTGGCGGAAGTGCCGGTAGCCTCGGCGGCTTCGCTGGTCGCAGCCTCAGTGGATGCAGCGCTGCTGGCAGCGGAGCTTGCAGAGCCGCCGCACGCAGCCAGAGAAGCAGCCATGCAGCCGGCCATAGCCACGGCAGCAATGTTCTTCATCTTCATGAATATTCCCTCCAAATGTAATATACTTTATACCCAATCCCCCCGGGAGACAAGCCCCCAACGGAATGAATATTTATACTTTACCACTCTGAATCCGAAATTTCAAGTGGTCTGTAACTTTTGTAACTGTTTTGATAGAAAGTCCTTTTGTATTTCTATTGCGTACAGTTCTATGTTCCGCGGATGAATGTTCGCCTCACACGCACATTTTGGGGTCAAGCACAAGGCGGCTGCGGTGAGCCGCCCTGTATAAGTATGAGTTTATATGTCGGGTGGAGTCGAGGGGCGGACAAACAGTGTCCGCCACGCCCGGCAGCGCCCCCTACATTACTTTACTTTGTCCAGATGGTGGCACGCTGCCCAGTGGCCGCTGCTCACTTCCTTGAACTCCGGCACCTCGGCGGCGCAGCGCTCGTCGGCGTAGGGGCAGCGGGTGCGGAAACGGCAGCCGCTCGGCGGATTCAGCGGGCTGGGCACATCGCCCTGTAGCACGATACGGTGGCTCTGGCGGGCCGTGACGGGGTCCGCCACGGGAATGGCCGAGATCAGGCTGCGGGTGTAGGGGTGGACGCTGTGGGCGATCAGCTCAAAGCTGTCGGCCAGCTCCACCAGCTTGCCCAGGTACATAACGCCGATGCGGTTGGAGATGTGCTTGACAACGCTCAGGTCATGGGCGATGAACAGATAGGTCAGGCCCATATCCTGCTGCAGGTCCTCGAACATGTTGACGACCTGGGCCTGAATAGAAACATCCAGGGCGGAGACAGGCTCGTCGCAGACGATGAACTCAGGGTCCACCGCCAGGGCGCGGGCGATGCCGACACGCTGGCGCTGGCCGCCGGAGAACTCGTGGGGGTAGCGGTTGGCGTGCTCGCTGTTCAGGCCGACGCGCTCCAGCAGGGAGATGATCTTGTCGTGGCGGTCCTTGGCGTTGTCGCACAGGTGATGGATGTCGATGCCCTCGCCCACAATATCACCGATGGTCATACGGGGGTCCAGGCTGGCATACGGATCCTGAAAGACGATCTGCATGCGGCGGCGGTAGGGCAGCATGTCCACCGCGATCTTCTTTTCTTTATCAAACAGCACCTTGCCATCGTAGATGACGGTGCCGTCGGTGGGCTCGTACAGGCGCAGCAGGGTACGGCCGGTGGTGGTCTTACCGCAGCCGGACTCGCCGACCAGGCCCAGGGTCTCGCCCTTGCGAATGGCAAAGCTTACGTCGTCCACAGCCTGCACATAGCGCTTGTTTTTGCCCACGCCGCCGGCGGGGAAATACTGCTGCAGGTGCTTTACTTCAACCAGATTCTCGCTCATTCGGCTTTGCCCCCTTTCTCAAATTCTTCTTTCTGGCGCAGCCAGCAATGGGTGTAATGGGTGTCGCTCAGTTCGGTCTTGGGCGGCATCTTGCTCAGGCAGATCTTCATGCAGCTCTTGCAGCGGGGTGCAAAGGGGCAGCCGGCCGGCGGGTTCAGCAGGTCAACGGGCTGGCCCTCGATGGGCACCAGGCGCTCCTTCTCCTCGGCGTTCAGCTTGGGGATGGAGTTGATCAAGCCCTTGGTGTACTCATGCTGGGGGTTGTAGAAGATCTCGTCGGTGGTGCCGTACTCCACGATGTGGCCGGCGTACATAACGGCGATCTTCTCGCACATCTGGGCCACAACGCCCAGGTCGTGGGTGATCATGATGATGCTCATGCCCAGCTTGTGGCGCAGGTCGTTCATCAGTTCCAAAATCTGTGCCTGGATGGTCACGTCCAGCGCGGTGGTCGGCTCGTCAGCGATCAGCAGCTTCGGCTCGCAGGCCAGCGCGATGGCGATCATGACACGCTGGCGCATACCGCCGGACAGCTCATGGGGGTACTGCTTCAGGCGGCGCTCCGGCTCGTTGATGCCGACCAGCTCCAGCAGCTCCTTGGCGCGGGTCCAGGCTTCCTGCTTGGACTTTTTGGTGTGCAGCAGGATGACCTCCACGATCTGGTTGCCGATGGTGTACACCGGGTTCAGGCTGGTCATGGGGTCCTGGAAGATGATGGAGACCTCGTTGCCGCGGATCTTGCGGAACTCTTTCTCGGTCATCTTGTCGATCTGGTGGCCGTTGAACCACACGGTGCCGCCCACCAGGCGGCCGGGATAGGCCGTAAGGCCCATGATAGAATAAGCAGTGACGGATTTGCCGGAGCCGGACTCACCGACGATACCCAGCACATCGCCCTGGTTCATGCTGAAGGACACGCCGTTCAGTGCCTTGACCTCGCCCGCGGGGGTGAAGAAGGACAGGCGTTCGTCCTTGATTTCAAGAATTTTTTCGCTCATGTTGCTCCTCCTTCCCTCTTTAGCTCTTGAGCTTCGGGTCAAACGCATCGCGCAGACCGTCGCCGAACAGGTTGAAAACCAGGATCATGATGCTGATCATCAGCGCGGGGGCGATCAGCAGCACCGGGTAGGTGTTCATGCCCTTGACGGCGTCAGTCGCCAGCGAGCCGAGGGACGGCATGGGAGCTGCAACGCCGAGGCCGAGGAAGCTCAGGTAGCTCTCGGTGAAGATGGAAGCCGGGATCTGCAGGGTGGTGGTGACGATCAGGGTGCCCATGCAGTTCGTCAGCAGGTGCTTCTTGATGATGCGCCCGCCGGAGGCACCCAGCGCGCGGGCAGCGGTGACGTACTCGCTCTCCTTCAGCGTCAGGACCTGGGAGCGGACGATACGCGCCATGCCGACCCAGTACAGCAGGGCGAAGATGATGAAGATGGACACCATGTTGGGGCCGAGCTTCTGCATCCAGCCGAAGCCGGGCTTGGTGGCCAGGCCCTCCAGCGGTTCCTTGATGGCCATGGCCAGCAGGATGATGAGCAGGATGTCGGGGATGGTGTAGAGAATATCGGTAATACGCATCATGATATTATCGATCCAGCCGCCCGCAAATGCGGAGATCGCGCCGTAGGTCGCGCCGATGAGCAGGACCAGCACAGAGGCCAGCAGGCCGACGGACAGGGAGACGCGGGTACCCATCATGACACGCACGGCAAAGTCACGGCCCATACGGTCGGTGCCCAGAATGTGCGGGAATACGTTCTCGCCCTGGTCGATGAGCTTCTGCTCCGCGGCAGAATACTCAAACGGGGCCAGGTTGTTGCTGCCCTTGATCTGCTGCTCATAGCTGTAGGGCCAGAGGCTGGGCAGAACATAGGCCATGAAGGCGATCAGCAGGATGACGACCAGGCTGACCATGGCGATCTTGTTTTTGCGCAGACGGCGCATGCCGTCCTTCCAGAAGTTGACGCTCTCGCGCATGACGACCAAGCTTTTCTTCTCGTCGTTGGACGCGGGGGCAAAGTCCTCAACGTTGAGTTGCAGGCTCAACGGATTCTTTTTCAGATTTTCCATGTGTCTGCTCCTCCTTACTTCAGCTTGATGCGCGGGTCGATGATCTTATACAGGATGTCAACAACGACGTTCGCAACGATGACGAGGGTCGCCAGCAGGATCGTAGTGCCCATGATCATCATGTAGTCACGGTTCGTGATGGCGGACACGAAGTCGCGGCCCAGACCCGGGATGGAGAAGATCTTCTCCACGACGAAGGAACCGGTCATCAGACCTGCCAGCATGGGGCCGACATAAGTGATGACAGGCAGGATCGCGTTGCGCAGCGCGTGCTTGAAGAGGATCTTCACACTGGAAACACCCTTGGCGCGGGCGGTGCGCATGTAGTCCTGACCCATGACGTCCAGCAGGCTGGAGCGCATCAGGCGGGTGATGTAGGCGGTGGGATAAATCGCCAGCGCCGTCACGGGCATGATGTAGGCCGCCGGTTCATTCAGGCCGACGGTGGGCAGGAGCTTCAGGTTCATGCCGAAGGTGTACAAAAGCACGACGCTTGAGATAAAGCTCGGGATGGCGATGCCGCAGGTGGCAAACACGATGATCAGATTATCGGCCCACTTCCCTCGGTTATACGCGGACAGACAGCCCAGCGGAATGCCGACGCAGAGCGCGACGACCACAGCCAGACCGGCGGTGCGGGCCGAGACCGGCAGCTTGGAGAAGATGATCTGGTTGACGGTACGGCCGCGCTGTTTCAGGCTCAGGCCCATATCGCCATGGATCAGGCTGTTCATATAATTAAGGTACTGCACGCCGAGGGGCTTATCGAGGCCGTATTTTTCGGCCAGGGCCTGCTGGGCTGCTTTGCTGATGGACTTTTCCGCCACGAACGGGCCGCCGGGGACCAGGTTCATGATGAAAAAGGTAAGGGTCGCGACGATGAACACGCTGAAAATGCCCATTGCCACGCGCTTGACGATGTACTTCGCCATGGTTTTGTGCCACTCCGTTTCTTAATGGAATACAAATTGGGGTCGATTTCGGTTTATTCGTTTAACGCTCTGTACCGCGCGTACACGCTTGTGCGCAACGGGCGGACAGACTGGAGAATAAAAAAGCCGATGGCGGCTGCGATTGCAAACGCCATCGTTCGTAATCCGAAATCTACTCTATATTATAAAATGTTGCAAAGTATTTGTCAATTCGATGTTCGTTTTCAGACAACTACAAAGAGCCGAAAACCCGCCCCGCGGGCTGCGGATT
>ENA-USTZ01000902-USTZ01000902.1-human-gut-metagenome-genome-assembly--contig:-NODE-902-length-12302-cov-4.674110_pt1 | contig 12302 bp, 10 predicted proteins | sample MGYA00250049_ERZ773375 | MGnify/ENA primary metagenome ERZ773375 (study PRJEB29103, sample SAMN06111956) | human gut metagenome | biome: human gut; feature: ankylosing spondylitis patient; material...
TATGCCGTTTTCATTCGCATAATTAAAATTATCCAGCACACCCCACACCTGCAGTCCCATCTGATGGGCGGTCGTTACATAACCCGCTGTTGCAAAGCTTCGGAACGCTCCGTTTTCATCCGTCATACTGAACCAGGTAGGTGCGATCACGTTCATTCCTTTCGTGCCGGACACCATAGAGTATAAGGTATCATTACCTGCGACACCTCCTATGGAATGCCAGCCGAGGCAGATCTTGCTGTCTGCGGTAAGGGATGTATACTCCGGTGCCTGATAATCTGTCACCGGTGTTTCCATCTCCTCCGTGATCTCACCCAGGCGTTTATTTTCCACATATCCGATGACTGCATCCGCTGTCTTTACCTTACTCCAGGTCTCCATCTGTTCCAGTATCTCAAGGGTATCTCCCTTGACTGCCTGTGTCAGGATCGGGCTCTTTACGCCGCCTCTCAGCCGGACTGCGGTATCCTTTTTCAGCTGTGCTACCTGCCTGGTTCCCCATTCGGTATTGACCTGTACATGTCTGTCATAACATTCATAGGAATAATTCGTAAACAGTTTTACATAGTCAGCTGCCACATATACGTTATCTCCGTCCGCGAAGCTGATCACATAACCGGCTTCCTGTGTTCCTTCCGTTGTCGTATATGCAGTCTCTCCGAATGTTGTCCGGATCACTTCTGTCGGAGTAGCATATAACAACAGATTCTCTGTCATATCCGCATAAAATACTTCGTTCAAATATTTATGAACAGTTGCCAGGTCGAAATAGCACACACCGTCTTTGATCAGTGCCTGTTCCTCCACCATTTCATTCTGTAAAATAATGGCACTCCTGTCGTTCTCTGACACCTGATAGAATTCATTCCAGTCGGCTTCTTCCTTGCTGTAGGAATATTTATCCAACAGCACTTTGCCCAGTGCGCAGCCACCGATCACAAGGATCAGCAGGATCGCCACGATCACCGGTAATACTTTTTTCTTCATATGTGCTCCCATCCGCAGGGGATTCCCTGCATTGTTCTTGCCTCTTCTTTCGTTCCGTCCGTCTCCCGGCAGAACAGTCTTATTCTATCACAATTCCCGCATATAATACAAGGAACAATACTCATTCAGTCACACACTGCAGGACACAGCCAGAGAGGCAATCCCATTTTGCGGTCCCGCAGCGTATGTTCCTTCCCCTCTGACCGTTCCGGCCATACGGGCGCTGACACCTCCTAAATGACAGTTCCGGGCCATCCACAGCAGTTTTGGACCAAAAGTATTCGTGAAACACTTATCCCTCTGCTGCGTTTTCCGGTACTTTATGAACATAAATGCCTCTGACGGTACTTCTTTAAGGTAGTTCAAATAAAACATTGGAATTATGATTGTGAAAAATTTCGTTGAAATATTATGACCAGACACGTATATGCCTGTAAGACATCTCCATACTATATTTTACAGATCAGCATAACCTATCCTTCCCAAATACATTAACAGCCATCTGCATCATAAAATAAAAAAGGGGATGAACTGGAACGAATCGTTCCCTGGTAAATCAACAAGAAAAAATGGAAAACTGTCGACCTCCTCTCCGTACCGGAGTATCAGAGGCATCTATAGGTCGGATTATACACTGCAGCCTGCTATTTGACAAGATGTTTTATTAAATTTTTTTAAACTGTGAATAGCTTCTATTGACTAAAATATAGGGAAAGTATAAGCTATATACCATACCAATGCGAAAGCAGAAAGGAAGTGTTGTCGCATGAAAATAGAAAAAGTAAATGAAAATCAGATTCGCTGCACCCTGACCCGTGAGGATCTCGCCAGCCGCGAATTAAAAATAAGTGAACTTGCCTACGGCACAGAAAAAGCTAAATCTCTGTTCCGTGATATGATGCAGCAGGCCAATTTTGAATTTGGCTTCGAAGCAGAGGATATTCCCCTGATGATTGAAGCCATCCCTCTGAATGCGGATTGTATCGTACTGATCATTACCAAAGTGGAAGATCCGGAAGAACTGGACACCCGTTTTTCCCGCTTTGCACCTTCCGTTACGGAAGACAGTGATGATGACAGTGATGAGAGCACGGCAGACGAGGTTCTGGATCTGTTCCGCCGTATCCAAAATGAGGAGGCTGCAGCCGAGACTCCCGCCGCTCCCGCTCCCGAGGAAAACGATGCTGTCAGATCCCGCCTGTTCCGTATGGATACTCTGAATCAGGTAATCAACGCTGCCGTCGTGGCTGCCGGTCATTATCATGGGCTCAGCACTCTGTATCACGAAGAGGGCACCGACGGGTATTATCTGATCCTGACGCAGGGCGAAGAAGATCGTGAGGTCTTCGACCGTGTCTGCAATGTCATCTCTGAATACGGTATTCCCAAGCGTTCCACACCGGCAAGCCTTACTTTTCTTGAGGAACATTGTTCCACACTGATCGCCGAACATGCTTTACAGCGTCTTTCTAATACTTCAATGTAACAACCGATCATAACATTCAGGAGAGTTCCCACTCTGTGGGGACTTTCTTATTTTTATGATTGTTTTATACCTGTCTCTCCCAGCGAGAGTCTGTAGAAAAGAAGCTGGGAAACGCGTAACTTGAAAATATAGTCTTATTCGCATATAATAAAATTTAATACATGAATTGCTCCGTTGCAATGTAGCTTACGCAATTCCATACACATTCGGAATTACAAAGGGTCAAAACGCCGGTTACAGTGGAAAGGATGTACACGATATGATTTCCGACGAAGAATTATACCGACAATATTTAAGCGGCGATGAAACAGGGCTGGAAGAATTGATAAGAAAATACGACAATCCACTGACCTTATACATCAACGGCTATCTGCATGACATTCACGAGGCGGAGGACCTGATGATAGAAGTATTTTCCTACCTGTTCGCCAAAAGGCCCAATATCCGGGATGGCGGATTCAGGGCCTACCTGTATAAAGCTGCGCGACATATGGCTTTGCGCCATAAAAGCATCCGACGGCATCACTTCTGTCTTGATGATCTGACCAAAGAGCCGGAAGGTGGGAAACTGGTGGATGAGGTGATCCGGACAAAAGAACGGAATCAGATCCTGCATTTATGCATGGGTGAACTGCATCCGGATTACAGAGAAGCTCTTTATCTGACCTATTTTGAGGGTATGAGTTACCGGCAGGTCGCTGAAGTTATGGGGAAAAGCGTGAAGCAGATCACTAATATAATGTACCGGGGAAAAGAGCGTCTGCGGGGATTATTGGAACGGGAGGGAATAACAAATGCGGAGTCATGAGGAACGGATCGCAGAAGTCCGACGAAGGATTGCGGAAAAAGAGCGGCAAAAAAGGCGGAAACAGCGGCGGATCGTTGCTATTTCCTGCATAGCGGCATGCCTTGCTGTGATCTTCGGGGCTTCCTTTGTCATGTCCGGGATTTCCAGACAAATGGTGCCGGGGATCTCCTCCGGATATGAAACGGCGGCAACGATCCTCGGCGGAGGTGCTGCACCTGAATATATCATAATAGGGCTGCTTTCATTTCTTCTCGGCGTATGCGTGACGATCCTGTGTTTTCGTGTCCATCTGCTGGACAAAGAAGATCAGGCAGAGCAGAGGGGGGACCGCGCCAATGGAATTGATCATTAATCTTTTGCAATTTTTCGTCACCCTGCTGGGCTTCTGTCTGAGCGGCATTCGTTATCTGAGGCATCGGACACTGTCATATTTTCTGCTGATTTGCTTTTATGGCTGTTTCGCACTGGGCTCCCTGTACTGGACATTATATCTGTTGTTGTTTTCCGAAACACCACGGATCTTTTATGTATCGGAATTCGGCTGGGTCTCCAGCGTTATTTTTCTCTGTCTCCTGCAATATGCTCTCTCCTCCCCGGAGGAAAGAAGCTTTTCCTGTCGGAAATCCCTGCTGGCTCCGCTGATCGGAGTTCCGTTGTGCGCATTTTACTGTACCTTTGGTGACATTCTCTCCAACCTGCTCTGGTGCGGCATGATGATCCTTGTCTCCTATCGTTCCATCCACGGTCTTGTCTACGCAGAGACACAGACGGGAAAAGGACGGAACCTGCGGTATTTTCACATCGGAATCCTCTGCTATGTTGCGGTAGAATACGCTCTGTGGACCTCCGGCTGCTTCTGGCCGGGCGACTCTATCTTCAGTCCCTATTGCTGGTGTGATCTTCTGCTGACGTTCTGCCTTTTCGGACTGCTGCCTGCCACAGGAAAGGCGGTGCGGACATGACCTATATTGAAAATGTATTTATCTGTATGGCCTCACCCCTGTTGATCGCCGCCCTGTGCATGGGTAGGCGGCAAGCCAAATTCTTTCTGTGCTGTCTTGCAGGAATGGGGGCATGCCTGCTCTCCGCTTACATCAATACCTTCTTTGCCGCTCTTTACGCAGCAGATACGATTGCCGCCACCGCAGAGATCGCACCTGTGGTAGAAGAAGTGATGAAACTCCTGCCGTTACTCTTTTATCTTCTTGTATTTGAGCCTGAACCGGTGCCGATAAAAAATGCTGCCATCATCGTTGCACTTTCCTTTGCCACCTTTGAAAATGTCTGCTATCTGATTCAAAACGGAGCCGGACATTTTTCCTTTATCTTTTTCCGGGGCATTGGAACGGGTGCCATGCACGTGATCTGTGGTGCCATCGTCGGCGGTGGACTGGCATATGTATGGCAGCGCACCTGGCTGAAGATCGCCGGAACCTGCGGTCTGCTCGGGGCAGCCATCACTTTTCATGCAATTTATAATCTTCTGATCGCCTATGGCGGTGCGATACAGTATATCGCATACATTCTGCCTGTGCTGATCCTGACGGTGGGAAAACTGATTGTCCGCCTGCCCCAGAGTCACAACTGAATCCTGTCTTTTGCGGAGCTGCTGTCGGCAGCTCCTGTTTTTTTGAAGAAATTTCATTTTCAGGTGAGAGTTTTTTCGTTTTTTTGTACCTAATTAGATGAAGGGCATATGTATTTTATGACTTTACTTTCCGAAGGGAGGTTTTCAACAATATGTATGATACAGAAAAGCGAGTCGAACTGGTGAAAAAACGGGTGCATGAAAAATATCGCCGGAAGGAGCGCCGCGGGATCTGCCGGCTGTCTGCCCTGTGCATGGCACTGTTTGCGTTCCTTGTGGGAACGGTGTACACTGCAGCCGGTCAGACGCAGATCACCGCCCGGGGAATGTACGGTTCTATCCTGCTGCATGAAGACGCCGGCGGTTATGTGCTGGTGGGGGTAATTTCTTTCTCCACAGCAGTCATGATCACTGTGCTGTGTATCAGACTCCGGGAAAGAGAACACCGCGGACAAGGCACGGGAAAAGGAAACGTATCGCAACAACGGGAGGGAAAAAATAAATGAAAAAACAAAGAAGACGGATCTATGCGGCGCTGCTTTGCATTTGCGTAGTACTTTCTCTGGTCTCCACGCCGGTATCGGCAGCAGAAACCGGACAGATGCCGAATCCCCAGACATCCACAGAGGAGCTTCATTCCCCGGAAAGTGCATCGGGAAATGAAGCGGCAGCGGTTCTGAACGGACTGTACGCAGCACTGCCGGTAGCAAACGGTGTGAAGGAAGTGGCGACAGCGGATGAGTTGACGGACGCACTGGCAGATAGCAGTATTTCCATAATCACACTGAAGGATGATGTTGAAATCAGCAGTACTCTGACAGTTAACCGCACTGTGACGCTGGATTTGAACGGTAATGTACTGAAAATGACCGGCAGCGACAGCGTAATCAAGGTGGAGGCGGACGGCGATCTGACGATTCAGGACAGGAACACAACCACACAACACAAATTTAACCCGCACTGTAAATATCAGACCTGGTACATTGACATGTGGGAACTGGACAACGGTGGCTCGGAAATTGTCTCCGGTGGAGTTATTACAGGCGGTGGCGGTGATCAAAGTAACGGCGGCGGTGTGCTTGTTGCCGGCGGTACACTGGTCATGGCCGGTGGCAGCATCGTCGGATGTTCGGCAATGAGTCGAGGCGGCGGTGTATACCTTGGCAAAGACTCTGACACCGGAAAAAGCGGCACATTCATCATGACGAGCGGAAGTATTATCGGCTGTGCGGCCCAGCTAGGCGGCGGCGTGTATGTCACCTCGGGGTGCACATTCGTCATGGCTACCAGCTCTAATATCCACAACTGCATCGCAAATAACGATGGTGGCGGTGTAATAAACCACGGCACCTTTCAAATGCGCGGTGGAACAATCAGTACATGCACGACAGTAGCATTTGGGGGCGGCGGTGTTTGCAACAATGGAACCTTTATTATGTCAGACGGTATGATTAAAGGCTGCACCAGCCCCGACGGTCAGTATGCTTCAGGTGGCGGGGTGCGGAACAGTAATCAGTTCACTATGACAGGAGGCATGATCGGTGATCCGGATAATGAGAATGACGCAAGCCATGTATACAATACTTCAAGCCAGGAGACTACTCTTACTATAAGCGGCAATGCAAAAATCTACACAGATATAACAAACGTTGGCATCCTGAATGCTGACGGCGGCAAAATAACCGGCACAATGACGAACGATACCAACGAGTACGGCAGCGGCACGATCACCGGCAGCGAGGGTGCCGCCGGCAGCACTGAGTTCCAGGGCAAAGTGACCAACACCGGTACCATCCGGAAGGGCACATTCACGAATGAGGTCATAAATGAGAGCAGTGGTACCATTAACGGCGGCACATTCACAGGCACGATTACGAACAATGATGGTACGGTTTTAGACGGTGATTTCAGCGTTGCCACCACCCTGAGCGGTACGCTCGTGATCACTTTTGACCCAAACAACGGGGATCAGCCCAGCACACAGAAAGTGAATTGGAGTAAGGACGGAGCGGCACTCACCGCACCGGATCCTGTTCCCACCAAAGAGGGGCATAGTATTGAAGGCTGGTATTATGATAACAACGGTACAGAAACAAAATGGAACTTTGACACGGATACAGTCAAATGCACTATGACCCTCAAGGCAAAATGGGAACTCTCCACCTATTCCGTAACGCTGCAGACAGACGGCGGTACGATTGCCAGCGGAAAAGAAGTAACCGGCTACACTTACGGCACCGGGACAGTTCTTCCTACCACCAATGATATTACCCGCGAGGGATACCGCTGTGACGGCTGGTACGCAGACAGCAACTTTTCCGGTTCACCCGTCACAGAGATCACAGGTACCGATACGGGAAATAAAACGTTCTACGCAAAATGGACGCGAAACACGACTCCCATCATCTCCGGAAACACGATCAATTATATCGTGGAGCACTACAAGACGGACGGCAGCGGCTACACGCTGGCGGAAACAGAACATTCCGCAGGGAAGACAGGTGATACCGTCACAGCAACGCCGAAAACCTATGAAGGCTTTACCTACAATCCGGCAATCTCCACCGCCAGCGGAACGTTGAAGAAGATCAGCAGTCTGGAGGATATCGTGACTTTGAAGCTCTACTATGATGTGAATGCTGACACCGAACAGGAAAGTACTGACAGCGGCTCCGAGGAAAAGGCTGACCGTGAGAATCCCTCTCCTGTCATGAAAAACACCACCTCCTATATGACCTATACCGTACAGGCAGGTGACACTCTCTGGGCAATCGCCAGAAAATACAACTGCTCCATAACCGAGATCGTGGCAGCCAACAGTGACCGGATCAAGAACCCGAACCGGATTCACGCCGGCTGGCAGCTTAAGATTCCCCAAAGCGGAGCGCCTATCACAGACGGCACTCCCGATGCTGTCCTGCCTGAGAATAAGAAACGCGGGATATACATCGTCAGACAGGGCGACACCCTCTGGGCAATCGCCAGAAAGTACGGCTGCTCCGTGGCCGAGATCATCTCCCTGAACCGGGAACTGATCCGCAACCCTGCTCTGATTTATTCCGGCTGGGAACTGAAAGTACCACAGAATTAGCCTCCCTTGAAAGAATCTACCGTGCCAGTCATACTTCATAATGTCGGATCAGATAATTTATCTAAGGGAAAAAGGCAAAAAAAGACGGCCAAAGGCCGATGATCTGAATTCCTTGAATTCTTTTGATTTCTCAAATCCGCGCAATCGACGGACACATTTCGATTGCGCGGAAATCTGAGCTATGAAATTCCATAAATACTTTGTTTCACCTGTGTGCCCCGGTCAGGCGATGTTTCCAAAACAGAAATACAAAAATTACATTTCCTCGATCACTTTCATAAGCTCATCTACATCAATACCATGTACCATAGCTGCCTCTTCCAGGGTCTCTCCCTGTGAAGCAGGGCATCCCAGGCAATGCATTCCTGCATCGAGGAGTACGGGAGCTACTTCAGGATTGGCACGTAAGATCTCACCAATGGTCATGTCTTTTGTTACTCCGGTCATATCGGTCTCCTTTCTGCCGTATAAGGCTTTTTTAGTATAATACTTTCCCCAAAAGATTACAAGAATATTCTTGTGCATCAGCATTTGTTCCTCCCCCGGGATCAGCTATGCCTCACACCGCATTCATAAAAGCATTTGCTTCGCGAATGGCGCCGCTTCGCGGCTCATTTTTTATTTCATCGCAGTGCGCTTTGTCCATGAAAAAGAGATTTTCGTGCTTTGTGTGCAAGCACCCACACACGGCAATCTTTTTTTCATGTCAGAGCTGATGTACAAAAGCGCGTACATTACCTAAAACTGTTGACACTTACCCTTGTCAGGTAGTACACTTTTATCGTAAAGAAACAGCTTGGGATGCCAGCGCAACTGGTACTCTCAGTTGATAATAGTAATTGTTTTTACTAGAAGGAGGTAAATTTTCATGGCAGAAGCATGGAGAGGCTTTAAAAGAGATGGCCACTGGGATGTAGACGTCAATGTACGTAACTTCATCCAGACCAACTACACTCCGTATGATGGAGATGAGAGTTTCCTGGAGGGACCTACCGAAGCAACTGATAAGCTTTGGGGCAGACTTCAGGAGTTACAGAAGGAAGAGCGTGAGCATAACGGCGTTCTGGAATGCGAAACAGAGATCGTATCCAGTCTGACCGCTTATGGCCCTGGCTATATTGATGAATCTATGAAGGATCTGGAGCAGATCGTTGGTCTGCAGACAGACAAGCCTTTAAAGAGAGCATTCATGCCTTATGGTGGTATCAAAATGGCTCAGCAGGCTGCAAGCACCTATGGCTACGAAGTAAATGAAAAGTATGACAAGATCTTCAATGAGTATCACAAGACTCACAACCAGGCAGTATTTGATGCTTATACCGATGAGATGAAGGTTGCTCGTCATACCCATATCGTTACCGGTCTTCCCGATACCTATGGTCGTGGACGTATCGTAGGCGACTACAGAAGAGTTGCTCTGTACGGTATTGATTTCCTGATCGAGGAGAAGAAGAAGGATAAGAAGAACTGCGGTACCGGCGTTATGACCGAGGATATCATTCGTCTGAGAGAAGAGATCGCTGATCAGATCAAGGCTCTGCAGGGAATGAAGGAAATGGCTAAGATCTACGGTTACGATATTTCCGGCCCCGCTACCAACGCTAAGGAAGCTATCCAGTGGTTATACTTCGGTTACCTGGCAGCTATCAAGACCCAGAACGGTGCAGCTATGTCCGTAGGACGTATCTCTACTTTCCTGGATATCTATATTGAGAGAGACTTAAAGGAAGGCACCCTGACCGAGAAGGAAGCTCAGGAGCTGATCGACCATATGACCATGAAGTTCCGTATGGTTAAGTTCGCTCGTATTCCTTCTTACAACCAGCTGTTCTCCGGTGACCCCGTATGGGCTACTCTGGAAGTTGGTGGTATCGGCATGGACGGCCGTCATATGGTTACCAAGAACGACTATCGTTTCCTGCATACTCTGGAGAACATGGGACCCAGCCCCGAGCCGAACCTGACCGTTCTGTACTCCAGCGCTCTGCCTGATAACTTCAAGAAGTACGCAGCTAAGATTTCTGTAAATACTTCTTCCATCCAGTACGAGAACGATGACGTTATGAAGCCTATCTGGGGTGATGACTACAGCATCTGCTGCTGCGTATCCGCTACTCAGACCGGTAAGGAGATCCAGTTCTTCGGTGCTCGTGCTAACTTGGCTAAGTGCTTACTGTACGCTATCAACGGTGGTAAGGATGAGAAGCATCTGGACAAGGACGGCAAGCATATGCAGTGTGGTCCCGAAATCGCTCCTATCACTTCCGAGTACCTTGATTTCGACGAAGTTATGCATAAATATGACATCATGCTTGACTGGTGTGCATCTCTGTATGTTAACATCCTGAACCTGATCCACTACATGCATGATAAGTACTACTACGAAGCAGCTGAGATGGCTCTGATCGATACCGATGTAAGAAGAACCTTCGCAACCGGTATTGCAGGTCTGTCCCATGTAGCTGACTCCCTGTCCGCTATCAAGTATGCTAAGGTTAAGGTTATCCGTGATGACCAGGGTTGTGCTGTAGACTTCAAGATCGAAGGCGACTTCCCTAAGTATGGTAACGATGATCCCAGAGCTGATGAATTCGCTGTATGGCTGCTGAAGACCTTCATGGAGAAGATCAAGAAGAACCACACCTACAGAAATTCTGAGCCTACCACTTCCGTACTGACCATTACCTCTAACGTTGTATATGGTAAGGCTACCGGTGCTCTGCCCGATGGTAGAGCAGCTTACACACCGTTCGCTCCCGGTGCATCACCTTCCTACGGTGCTGAGAAGAGTGGTCTACTGGCTTCTCTGAACTCTGTAGCTAAGCTGCCTTATGAGTATGCTCTGGATGGTATCTCCAATACCCAGACCATGGCTCCTTCTGCTCTTGGTCACAACCTTGACGAGCAGAAAGAAACTCTGGTACGTGTAATGGATGGTTACTTCGATCGTGGTGCTCATCACCTCAACGTTAACGTATTCGGTACCGAGAAGCTGTTAGATGCACAGGCTCATCCTGAGAAGCCTGAGTACGCTAACTTCACCATCCGTGTATCCGGTTATGCTGTTAAGTTCATCAGCCTGACCAAGGAGCAGCAGGATGACGTTATCGCAAGAACCTGCCATAAGAGTCTGTAATCCAGTCTTTACAGGTTTGTAAGATAATAGAATGCATAAGGGGCCGGGCAGTATTGTCCGGCTCCCTTTTTGGGTACACTATTCAGAACCATTAAATATTTTCGGATGCTCTTCGAATGCTTGCATTCGCAAGAGTATTTGAAAATATTTATTTGGCGAAGCCATCTCCATGAGCAAAAGGAAAGTTCCAAAGGAACAATTTTGCGAATGGAGTTCTGAATAGTGTTAACTACACTCACCCCTCAGCTGCCTGCATGGCAGAGAATGGAGATTATTACAATGATCAAAGGCAGAATTCACTCATTAGAATCCTTCGGCGCAGTAGACGGACCCGGAATCCGCTATCTTATTTTCCTCAAGGGCTGCAATATGCGTTGTCAATATTGCCACAACGTAGATACCTGGAATCCCGACACTGACAATCTGATGACAGCAGACGAGCTTCTGGATAAAGCAGAGCGTTTCCGCAGCTACTGGGGCAAAGAAGGCGGCATCACTGTCAGCGGCGGCGAAGCCTTATTACAGATCGATTTTCTGATCGATCTTTTCCGCAAGGCCCACGAGAGAGGCATCAATACCAATCTTGATACTTCCGGACAGCCTTTTACCAGAGAAGAGCCTTTCTTCTCCAAATTCAATGAATTACTGAAATATACTGATCTCGTCATGTTGGACATCAAGCATATTGATGATGAAGAACACAAGAAGCTAACCGGCCATACCAACAAGAATATTCTAGACTGCGCAAGATACCTTTCCGAGCAGGGTATTCCCATGTGGATCCGTCATGTACTGGTGCCCGGAATTACTGACAATGACGAATACCTGAAAAAGACAAGAGAATTTATTGATACTCTGGATACCGTCATGAAAGTAGAAGTTCTTCCCTACCATACTCTGGGTGAGTACAAGTGGAAAGAACTGGGGATTCCTTACAAGCTTGAGGGTGTAGAACCGCCCACCGAAGAGAGAATCCAGAACGCGAAGAAGATTCTGGAGTTCAATAAATATAAATAAGCAACTGTAACTATTGATAAAAAATACTAAATAAGGCTTGTATTCAAAGCCCATTTATATTACAATACAAGTAGTTATATTGATAAATTTGTATCAAACAAAAGATTTGATACACGCAAAAGAGGAGGAAAAGATTATGGCATTTGTTATAGGTGATGCTTGTGTAGCAGGTGGAGGGTGGGTGGTACT
>ENA-USTZ01000910-USTZ01000910.1-human-gut-metagenome-genome-assembly--contig:-NODE-910-length-12198-cov-3.207656_pt1 | contig 12198 bp, 6 predicted proteins | sample MGYA00250049_ERZ773375 | MGnify/ENA primary metagenome ERZ773375 (study PRJEB29103, sample SAMN06111956) | human gut metagenome | biome: human gut; feature: ankylosing spondylitis patient; material...
CCTGCAGCAGCAGGAAGGCGTTGAACGGCGAAATGGTGGCACCGGTATCACGCAGCAGGATCGCACGGATGTAGGTGACAAAAGCTGCGGGGCCTGCTGCATCGGCAAAGGAAACGCCGTGGTAGCTGGGGTTGGGGTCAGCAATGTTGCCGAACTTGCCGCTTGCCTTCCAGTCGAACTTGCCGCTGTCCACGATGATGCCGCCCAGCGTGGTGCCGTGACCGCCGATGAACTTGGTGGCGGAATGAACAACGATATCTGCGCCGTGCTCAATGGGACGGATCAGGTACGGGGTGCCGAAGGTATTATCGATGACCAGCGGCAGGCCGTGCTTGTGCGCGATGGCTGCAATGGCATCGATATCGGGGATATCGCTGTTGGGGTTGCCCAGAGTTTCCAGATAGACGGCCTTGGTGTTGGGCTGGATAGCGTTCTCCACCTCAGCCAGATCGTGTGCGTTCACAAAGGTGGTGGTGACGCCGAACTGGGTCAGGGTGTGCTCCAGCAGGTTGTAGCTGCCGCCGTAGATGGTCTTCTGAGCCACGATGTGGTCGCCGGCCTGAGCCAGTGCCTCGATGGTGTAGGTGATGGCAGCTGCACCGGAAGCAGTAGCCAGAGCAGCCACGCCGCCTTCCAGAGCGGCAATGCGCTTCTCGAACACATCCTGGGTGGAGTTGGTCAGACGGCCGTAGATGTTGCCGGCGTCTGCCAGACCGAAGCGGTCCGCAGCGTGCTGGCTGTTGCGGAACACATAGGAAGTGGTCTGGTAAATGGGCACTGCGCGGGAATCGGTTGCGGGATCGGCCTGCTCCTGGCCAACGTGAAGCTGCAGGGTCTCAAATTTATAGTTAGACATAGTATTTTACCTCTCTATTTGTACTTTTAGTATAATTCCCTGATACAAAAAATCCCGATGCGTGATACATAAGCGCACCGGGCAAACACAATTCAAAGCGATTCTGTCAACGTCACATTCGGGTACACATTCGTGCACAGCAAGAGGGCATCGTACAGTTCACAGCAAGATGTTCTGCCCGGTCACCGCACATTCGCCCACAGCGGAAGTTTGCATGCAGCAGGTCGTTCCAAATCAGCTTCATATCCGTGCCCTCCTTTCCCGTAAAACTCTTTCCTACTCATCTACAAACCGGCACCTCTATCTGCTCTGTACCGGGAAGCAAAACCTTTGCTTTCTTTTTCCCACTAGGTTTGTGGATTTGTTGTTTGCATTATATCCCCTCTTACCTAGTTTGTCAATAGGTTAATTCCAGTTTTTTTCAAATTGAGTTTTCTGCACGATGCGCAGCCCGCATTTGCAGCATCCCGTTGTGCAGTTCCAACAGGAGTAACACTTCTGCTTCTTCGAAAATTTTTATTTTTCCATTGATAAAACCTTAAAATTTTATTGTTATACTAAAGCTGTTCCTTGCAAACGCCCTGCAAATCGTTTATTATGGTAGCGTTCTTTTTTATCATCAAAGGAGTTTTTTCGATGCTGCATCGTTTCTTTCATTTTTTAAAGCAGAGCCTGCTCGTTGTTCTTTGCATCCTGCTGCTTGGCGGGCTGCTGGCAGGCGGCTGGTTCTTTTATCAGGGCAGGCAGCTGTACCGCAGTGCCGCCAGCAGTTACCCAGTGGCTTCCATGTACGACACCATCTGTGCCCGCGGGAGCTATACTTCCTACGATGCGCTGCCGCAGATCTATATTAACGCAGTCATCTGCACCGAGGACGAGCATTTTATGACCCACAAGGGCATCGACCCGGGGGCCATTGCCCGCGCCCTGCTGGCCGACCTGCGTACCCACTCTCTGGCCGAGGGCGGCAGCACCCTGACCCAGCAGCTGGCCAAGAACGAGCTGTTCACGCAGGACAAGCATCTGGCCCGCAAGGCCGCCGAAATGCTGGCCGCGTTCGATCTGGAAAAGGCCTACTCCAAGCAGCAGATCTTTGAGATGTACGCCAACACCATCTATTTTGGAAACGGCTGCTACGGCATCACGCAGGCCGCCGAGGGATACTTTGGCAAGGAACCCGCCCAACTGACCGATGCCGAAGCCGTGTTTCTGGCGGGCCTGCCCAACGCGCCCTCGCTCTACGCCAGCAGCCCGGAGCTGGCCCTCAAGCGCACCCAGACCGTGCTCAAGCGGATGGTCAAGTGCCGGGTGCTCACCCAGATGCAGGCAGATGCCATCGCGGAAGAGGCTGCAGGGCTGACGGTCTGAGCAGCAGCCCGCGCTGTACTTTTCGTCCATAACAAAACGCCGCGCCCTGTCTGCTGCGGAACAGACGGGGCGCGGTATTTTTTGCGGTATTTGGTTTGTAAAGGAGGAATCATGTTACCCGTTCAGGCGGTTGCGGCCCCGCCTGTCGGTAGCATTATCATACCAAAGAATTTCTGCGAAACCATGTTCTTTTTATGAAGATTTTGTAAACTCACTCCGGCGCTTTCATGCTTTCCACCATGCTGATATGCCGCACATGCCGCCGCATGGCAAAGCACACCACAAAGGTGAACAGCATCGTCAATGCCACTGCCAGCAGATAGCTGCGGGGTGCAATGGTGCGAATGAACATCAGCTGATCCATTTCCACGGTCAGGATGATGAACCGGTGCAGCGGCACGCCCAGCAGCAGGCCCACGCCGGAGCCGATGAGGGACAAAAGCTCGATCTCGCGGAAGATGTAGCGGTACACTTCTTTGTCATAGAAGCCCAGAACCTTGATGGTGGCAAGCTCCTTTTTTCGCTCGGCAAGGTTGACGCTGATCAGGTTGTACAGCACCACCGCCGCCAGCGCCGCCGCGCACACGATGATCAGCACCACCACGTAGTTCAGGCTGCCGATCAGGCTGCCGAACATGGAGGTGGTGTCCTCGGTGAAGCTGACGCTGCTGACGTAGTTGCAGCCCAGCAGCTTTGTGCGCAGGGCGTTGTACTCTGCCTCGGTGGCACAGCCGGTCAGGCCGTACACGGTATTCCACTCCGGTGTGCCGCCCAGCAGGCTCTCCAGCTGTGCACCGGACAGATACAGCCGGGTGAACATGTAGTTCTCGACAATGCCGGTCAGGGTCAGCGGCACACGGCTCCCGTCTGCAGCCTCCACATAGAACGTATCGCCCACGCTCAGCCCCAGATTCAGGGCTGTTTTTTCGGTCAGGATCACGCTGTCCTCTTCAAAGGGAATGGGGTCGTGGCCCACCCGGGTGCGGAAGGTGAAGTATTCGGTCATCCGGGCATCGTCCTCCGCGCCTACGATGCTGACATCGGCGCTCCCGCCCTCTTCATTATAAAGGGTGGTGGACTTTGTGTAGAACGCGCCCCAGCTGCGGACCGCACTGCTGCTGTCCAGCGTGTCGGCAAGGCCCTGCTCCATGGTCAGCGCCTTTTCATCGCTGAGCGAGATAGTGAGATCGTTGTGGGTCAGCTGCCCGGACTGCTTGTCCACGATGGGCAGGATGGAATCCTGAATGCCAAAACCGATCAGCAGCAGCGCCGTGCAGCCTGCCACGCCCAGCACTGTCATGAAGAAGCGCTTTTTGTAGCGGAACAGGTTGCGGGCTGTGGTCTTTTGGGAGAAGCTCATGTGCTGCCACAGCGGGGTAATGTACTCCAAAAAGATGCGCTTGCCTGCCACCGGGGCCCGGGGCAGCAGCAAAGCTGCAGTCTTTTCCTTCAGGCTGGCACGGCAGGCGTTCCATGTAGCAAAACCGATGACGGCCGCGCTGATGGCTACGCTGGCTGCCGCCATGCCGGGGTAAAAGTGCAGCGTAAAGGTGGACATACTGAAGATCATCTGGTAAGCATACCAGATGATGAGCGGGAACACCACAAAACCGATGACCATGCCCACGATGCTGCCCAGCACGCTGGCGCTGAGGGCATAGAACAGGTACTTGCCTGCGATCTTTGCGTTGGAGTAGCCCAGCGCTTTCAGAGTGCCCAGCTGCAGACGGTTCTCGTCCACCATGCGGGTCATGGTAGTAGTGGCCACCAGCGCCGCCACCAGGAAGAAGAACACCGGGAACACCCGTGCAATGGCATCCATGCGGTCGGCATACTGCTCAAAGGTGACAAAGCTCATGGTGGAGCTGCGGTCCAGCACATACCACTCGCCGCTCTTGATCTGGCTCACCTGCTCCTCGGCATCGTTCAGCTGGGCAAGGCCGTCGGCCAGCTGCTGTTCGGCTTCGGCCTTCCGGCTCTCGTACTCCGCGCGGGAATCGGCCAGCTGCTGCACGCCGTCGTTGTACTGCTGCCAGCCTTCGTCCAGCCGGGTGCGCGCCGCATCAAACTGGGTGTAGGCTGTGGCCGTGCCGGTGGTGAGCTGCAGCTGCCCCTGCAGAAGCTTTACCTTCATCTGGCGCAGTGCTGCCTTTGCCTCAGTCACCAGCTGCTCGTTGGAAAGGCTGGGCGAAGAGATCAGCCCCTGTGCATACATCTGGCGCTTGCCCTCGTCCAGCTGGGCCTGATAGCCGTTCAGCTGGCCGCTGATGTTGTCGTAAGCATCCTGCGCCTTCTGCAGGGCATCCCGCAGGTCGGTGTATTCCTCATCGGCGGGCTCGGCCTCGTCCAGCGCCTTCTGCGCGTTGTGCAGAGCCGTTTCGGCATAGCCCAGCAGCGGGTCGGCCACCTTTTTCAGGTTCACCAGCATCTCGATCTGCTGCAGCTGATCCTCAAATTCCAGCAGTTGTTCCTCGCCGCTCACCAGCTCGTCCGCACCGCCCTGCATGGTATCCGGCAGGGCCTTTTTGCTGGCGGCAAGCTCCGCTTCGCCCGCGTCCAGCTGGGCTTTGGCGCTGTCCAGCTGCGCCTGTGCATCGGCCAGCTGCTGCTCTGCCTCTGCAAACTGACGGTCTGCTTCGGCTTTTTTGTCGTTGTACTCGGCCCGGGCGTCGGCCAGCTCTGCACTGGCGTCCTCGATCAGCTCCGCCCGCCGGGCCGTGCACTGTGCGCCGCTGATGGCCTTTACCCTTGCGGCTGTGTCATCCACTGTCGCCTGATACTCGTCCGAGTAATTATCATACAGGCCGGCATTTTTCACCTTGAGATAGCACGCCGTATAATAATCCATGGTCAGGCTGCCTTCCGGCAGGAATACGATATCATCCAGCTGGCCGTCACCAGCGGTGCTGCTCTCCTTGTCCGTGGAAAAATGCTGCGGGTCCTGCACGGTGCCCACTACCGTGAACTGCTTCCGGCTCACATGTTCGGTGTCCTCCGGCATGGTGAGCACCGTGCCCGGCTCCACCGGGTCGCCGTAGCCCATCACATGCACCACGCACTCGTCCGGGGCCTCAGGCATCCGGCCCGAGAGCAGCACCAGACGGTTCATATTTTCTGCCGTGTCGGCCCCGGGGTCGGCGGGCAGCTGCTGCAGGCGCACCACCGCCGTCTCGCTCTGGCCCTGCCACTGGGCCTCCACGTCCTGATATTTCACCGGCTGCACAGCCTCCACGCCGTCCACGGCGGCAATGGCGGCAATGTCCTCCTCCGAAAGGCCCAGCGTGGACAGCACCCGCAGGTCGAACACGTTCTGCTGCACGTAGTATTTCTGCCCGGCGATGCGCATGCTGGGCGCAAAACTCATCAGGCCGGTCAGCATCATCACGCCCAGCGCCACGATGCCGAACAGCGAGACCATGCGGCTCAGGTTGTCCTTCATTTCCCGCAGGATGTTTTTACGATAACTTTTCAGCACAGCTCTCACCACTCAATCTCCTGCACCGGCACAGGGTGCTCGTTGACCTGATTGGAGACGATCTTGCCGCTGCGTACCTGAATGATGCGGTCTGCCATCGCCGTCAGGGCGGTGTTGTGGGTAATAACGATCACCGTGCGGCCGGTGCGGCGGCAGGTATCCTGCAAAAGGGCCAGCACCTGCTTGCCGGTCTTGTAGTCCAGTGCACCGGTGGGCTCGTCGCAGAGCAGCAGCTTGGGGTTTTTGGCCAGTGCGCGGGCAATGGACACCCGCTGCTGCTCGCCGCCGGAAAGCTGGGCCGGGAAGTTGTTCAGCCGCTCTCCCAGACCCACGCTGCGCAGGGTCTCTTTGGGGTCCAGCGGGTCGCGGCAGATCTCGCTGGCCAGCTCCACGTTCTCCAGTGCGGTCAGGTTCTGCACAAGGTTGTAGAACTGGAACACAAAGCCCACATCGTACCGGCGGTAGGTCGTCAGCTCTCTGGCGGTAAAATGGCTCACGTTCTGGCCGTCCAGCCAGACGTTGCCCTCGTCGCAGCTGTCCATACCGCCAAGGATATTCAGCAGGGTGGTCTTGCCTGCGCCGGAGGGTCCCACGATGATACAGAACTCGCCCTTATCCACATAGAAATTCAGGTGGTCTGCGGCGGCGATCTTCACACTGCCGGTCTGGTAGTATTTGCAAACGTCCTCAAACTCCACAAAATGCTCCATGGCGTTTTTTCCTTTCTATCGGGAATGCATACTGTTTCAATTTAACTATAACATCTCCCGGCAGACTTTGCAAAGACATCTGCGCAAATTTTCAAAAACTTAACAGAAAAGCGCAAAAAGGGCCGCTGCACATCTCTGCGTGCAGCAGCCCTTTCATCATTTGATCTCAGCGGTCAGCGCCCCACGATCAAATCGCGGCGGCAGCGCAGGCCCACGGTGAGGAAGGTGTTTTCGCCCAGTCGGCGCAGCACCACGCGGTCGGTGCCCTTCTGGCCCTCCACCAGCAGAGACAGGTTCAGGGTGGTGGAGCCCTTCTCGGTCTGGACCACCAGCGTGCTCACACCCTCGTTCAGCAGGGTCTGCATGTCCTGCACGGTGGTGCGGAAGGTAGCAGAACCGGCGGGCACATCCAGCGTCAGCACGCTGTCCTTCTGGCGGGCAGTGTACAGCACTTCTCTGCCGAACAGGCCCTTGACGGTGTAGCGGGCCTCGCTCTTTTTCGCCGCTGCATCTGCGGACGGGGCGGCCAGCTCATCGCCGGAGATCAGCATGATATTGCCCTGAATGGGGTTCCCTTCCGGTGCGCCGTAGCCGCCGTAGGTGGGGTCCTTTTCGCCGATCGCCACATCGGCGCTGTGCAGGGCGATATCCCCCTGCACCATCTGCTCCTGCGGGGGCAGATAGCCTGCGGCAGCAGGGTCGTTGATGTCTGCCTCTGCGGCAAATGCGCCCACGCTCAGCATGGCGGCAGCACCCAGCACTGCAGCGGTGGTGGTGACGGTACGGACAAATTTATGGTTCAGTTTCATTTGGAATACCTCCGTTGACGGCGGTTTTGCACCGCACATTTTTGTTTTGTGGAAAACCATGGTCTGCCATGCGGTGTAATACAAAACCGCCGCATCTGTCTTATAAACGGATGCGGCGGCTGGATTATTGCAGGGAATGCAAAAAATTATTCAGTTTTTTCTTCTCCGTTCAGGATGGCCATAAATTCCTCCCCGGTGATGGTCTCCTTTTCATATAGGAACTTGGCCAGCTGGTCCAGCTTGTCCCGGTTCTCGGTAAGGATCTGCAGAGCCTTGGCGTGCTGGGCCTTTACCAGCTCCACCACCTTCTGGTCGATCTCCCGCTGGGTCTGGGCAGAGCAGGCCAGGGAGGTGTCCCCACCCAGGTACTGGTTGTTCACCGTTTCCAGGGCCACCATGTCAAAGTCCTGGCTCATGCCGTACCGGGTGATCATAGCCCGGGCCAGCTTGGTGGCCTGCTCGATGTCGTTGGAGGCTCCGGTGGTAACAGAGTGGAACACCAGCTCCTCGGCGGCACGGCCTCCGGTAAAGGTGGCGATCTTGTTTTCCAGCTCTTCCTTGTTCATCAGGTAGTGGTTGCCCTCGTCCACCTGCATGGTGTAGCCCAGTGCGCCGGAGGTGCGGGGGATAATGGTGATCTTCTGCACAGGGGCAGAGTTGGATTGCTTGGCCGCCACCAGTGCATGGCCGATCTCGTGGTAGGCCACGATGCACTTTTCCTTGTCGGTGAGGATGGAGTTCTTCTTCTGGTAGCCTGCAATGACCACCTCGATGCTCTCCTCCAGATCGGCCTGGGTCACGCTCTTGCGGCCTGCACGCACGGCGCGCAGGGCTGCTTCGTTGACGATGTTGGCAAGTTCCGCACCGGAGGCACCGGAGGCCATGCGGGCCACGGTGTTGAAGTCGATGCCCGGGGCCAGCGCCACCTTTTTGGCGTGCACTTTCAAAATCTCTTCGCGGCCCTTGAGGTCGGGCAGCTCCACCGGCACGCGGCGGTCAAAACGTCCGGGACGAGTCAGGGCCGGGTCCAGCGAATCCGGGCGGTTGGTAGCCGCCAGAATGATGACGCCGGTGTTGCCCTCAAAGCCGTCCATCTCGGTGAGCAGCTGGTTCAAAGTCTGCTCACGCTCGTCGTTGCCGCCGAGATTGCCGCTGTTGCGCTTCTGGCCGATGGCATCGATCTCATCGATGAACACGATGCAGGGGGCCTTTTCCTTGGCCTGCCGGAACAGGTCGCGCACCTTGGATGCGCCCATGCCCACGAACATCTCCACGAATTCAGAGCCGGAAATGGAGAAGAACGGCACGTTGGATTCGCCTGCCACGGCCTTGGCCAGCATGGTCTTGCCGGTGCCCGGAGGGCCCACCAGCAGGATGCCCTTGGGCATGGATGCGCCAATGCTCTCGTACTTGCCGGGGTCGTGCAGGTAATCCACGATCTCCTGCAGGTTTTCCTTAGCTTCATCCTCACCGGCAACATCCGCAAAGCGGATGCCGTGGGTGGACTGCACATAGACCTTGGCGTTGGACTTGCCCACGCCGCCGAACATCATAGACCCCGGGCCGCCGCCGGCCTTTTCCATCAGCTTTTTGTTCATCTGGTTGCCGATGAAGCTGAACAACAGGATGGGCAGCAGGAACCAGATCAGGAAATTGAGCATCGGCGACCCCTGCTCCACGATCTCGCTGGAAAACTGTGCTCCGGCATCATACAGGCGCTGGGTAAGCTCCGGGTCGTTCATCAGGCCGGTCTTGTAGACCTGCTTTTCCTCTTTATCGGTAAAAATGATCTGGTTGGATTCGATATCCACACGGCCGATGTTCTTTTCCTCGGTCATGGTCATAAAGGTACCGTAGTCCACTTCCTCCACCTGACGCTCGCTCATCCACGGCAGCAGCACAAGGTTGAGCAGCAGCAGGACCGCCAGCACGATGGCGTAGTAGATCGCCAGCGGCTTTTTGGAAGGTTTGACTTCTTTCATGTGGCAATTCCTCCTTTGGTTCCGGATGCAAGTAGTATAGCACAGTAAAACCGGGCGCAACAGCAATTCGAGCACAACTTTCCAAAAACTTAGCAGTTTGTTAACAAAGGTCCCCTCTGCATACAAAAAGAGAGCAGCCGAAGCTGCTCCCTTTGGTTTCGCATGGGTTTACTGTTTTGGGAATGCCTTTTCCCACACTTCAATGGTCTTGAACTTGGGCATCCAGCCTTCCGGCTTGAAGGTGCTCTCGCTCTTGGCATCCAGCAGGCCCTGCTCCACGCACCACTGGGCTGCCTTGGCGGTGTCGGCATCTGCCACATCCGCAAAAGCCGGGGTGTTCACAGGTTCAGGTCTGCCTGCGGTGTTCCACACCAGCAGTGCCAGCTGGCCGCGGTTTGCGGGGATCTCTGCGCCCTCGGGCAGGATGTTGTGCAGGATCACCCGGGTAGCGATCTCGTAGCCGCCCCAGACTGCTGCGCCGCCAACAATAACAGCCGCAACTGCGCCGCCGGCGCCGGAACCGCCGCCGGTAAAGTCGTCATCGTCGGGCACGACAGGGGGAGTGCCCACAGCGGTAATGGAGATGTACGATTCATCAACGGTTTCAGAGAATGTTCCGCCTTCTTCCTTTGTTGCAACAGGTTCTTTACTTGCAGCATCTTCGGCATTTTCACCGGCCTTGATCTCATAAGGTTTGGTACTGGGGTCCGGGGTGTATTTCAGCACACCGCTGACAGCATTGCCGCTACCCGTGTTTTCCAGCACCACAGGGCCGGAGCAGGTGATGGTAACGTTGCTGCCAACGGTTGCTCCATCGTCGCGATTGCCAGAGATGGTCACGTCTGTTGCGCCCTTGATAATCAAGTTGCCCGCATGGAGTGCCGCTGCAGTATCACTGGTGATTTCCACCTTACCACTGCATTCGATTTTCGTCATGATCGTAGAATCATGACGCTCATCCCAGATGGCACGTCCAGCCGCCTTAATCTTTACGTCTTTAGCATCTTTAACCACAATCGGATCCCAGATTGCCATGCCATTGCTGCTTACGATTTCGACATTTCCATTGCCGCTGCAGGTGATGTCAGCTCTACCGTAAATCGCATACGAACGATTTCCTTCAGTGCCCACATTTTTAATCGTGACACTCCTGGCACTGTTCACAGCCAAGTTTGTTGCGATATTAGTGCCTATCACATTGCCTGTTCCGGTATTTTCCATCAGGATGTCACCGGCGCAGGTAATAGTAGCGTCCCCCGTGATAAGGGCGGTGGAGGATACGCCCGTTACCTTCACATCCTGTGCGCCGGTAACGGTCAGGCTGCCATTTACCACAGCACCGTTCGCATTGCTCAGTACCACATCCACCTTATCCTCGAGATCGTCAGTGATCTCGACCTTCATCTTGCCAAAGCTGCCGGTACCGGTCAGGGTGTGGGTATCCGGGTCATAGGTGAGCTTGTCGTTTCCGACTTCAAGAATGTGCCCGCAGTTTTCGCTGGTCACTTCAATGGGAGGATTATTGCCTATCGTGACTGTGATGCCGTAGTTGGTTGCTTGATCAGTGACCTTCTCCCATTTAGCGGTCAGGGTCGTGTTTTCGTTCACAGTAACAGTGATATTTTCGCTGGTCTCGCTGCTTCCCTCCCAGCCAGTGAATTTCCACCGAGAGACATTATCCGGCGCTTCGGCAACGACATACACCTTAGTGCCTTTGGCAACAGAATAAATACCAGCTTCGTTCTTGTCTGCTTCCACCGTATGGTTTTCGTCGGTATAAGCCTTGGCATTCGTCAGGGTAAGGGTGTGCTTGACAGTGGTATTTTCCGGCGTTCCGGTCTGGATGTTCAGATACTTTGCATCCACCGTTGCAGAGTAATTCGTATCCGTCAGCGCAGTCTGAGTATTGCTGCTTTCACTTTCACCAACTGCCACACGGTAAGCACTTGTGGTATCTGCGCCGGTGAACACGACCTTGCCCACAGTGCCGCCGTTATTCTTCATGGTCAGGGTCTTGGCTTTGATCATGGTCGAATCGTAGGTTGTTCCGTAGAGCCATGCCAATCCGTTGCTGCTGCTGCCTTCGATTTTAACGTCTCCGGCAGATTCAGCAACCCGGATGTAGCTTTCTGTGATTGCGCCGGACGGATTCGTCAGTGTAACATCGCCCTTGCTGTAAACAGAAAAATCACCCGAAATGATGAATCTGCTGTCATCGCCGGTCACTGTAACATTCTGTGCATTACCATATACCAGAACGCCTTCGGCTGTGCGGGTAGCACCGCCCGTGACCTTGCCGCTCGGGTTTTCAATCACCACATTACCATAGCAGTCAAGGCAGGCGTATCCCCTGATCGCCGCACTGCTGCTACTGTCTGTCACAATGGTAATGTTCTTGGCACCTCGGGTCTGAGACGGGAATCCGACCGTCAAAGCCGCACCTACTGCGTTATCGCCATTGCCGTCCAGCTTGATGCTGTCGGTTTTAGGGTCTGTACAGGTCAGATTGACAAACGGCTTCTCACTCTCGGGAAGTGACAGCGTTCCCGTAAAAACAAAGGTACTGGTTGCCGTATCGTACTTCACATCAATTCCTTCAAACGGCTTTTTGCCGTTTTCCCAGCTGACGCTTCCATCTGCATAGTGGTTCAGCGTATACTTGACGATCGCATAATTGTCGGAATCTCCGTCGCGGACGATCAGCGAACTTACAGGAGCCACCTGTGCCGCTCCGCTGATATCCTCTGCCGCCAGTGCGCTGAGGGGGCTTGCCGCCTGCAGCAGCAGGCCAAGGCTCAGCAGCCCGGCAAGGAATTTACGGGTACGTAGTTTCATGTAGGGTGTACCTCCTCTGTTATATCTTTGAGCCTATCATACACCCGTACCCACCCCCGGGCATTCGTTTGACACGAATCGACCGAAAAATGCGTCGAATCGACCGGTGCACAATTTTGGAAAATTCTGCCCCTTATTTTGTGAAATTGTTTCATTTTGAGAA
>ENA-USTZ01000916-USTZ01000916.1-human-gut-metagenome-genome-assembly--contig:-NODE-916-length-12121-cov-8.806294_pt1 | contig 12121 bp, 9 predicted proteins | sample MGYA00250049_ERZ773375 | MGnify/ENA primary metagenome ERZ773375 (study PRJEB29103, sample SAMN06111956) | human gut metagenome | biome: human gut; feature: ankylosing spondylitis patient; material...
GATAACCGTGACAAGCTGAAGGGTACCAAGAATCTGCTGGTGCGTCTGTTAGATCCGGAAGGCCGTAAGGTAGCCGAGTCGGAAGTGGCTGTGAAATACGCTCCTTCTTCTCCGGTAAGTACGGTTAATGTGTCATTCGATTTGACAGATTTGTCTTTGTGGACTGCTGAAACTCCTACCTTGTATACTGTGCAAGTGATACAGCGCCAGGGAGGAAAGGACGAAATGGCCTTTTCTACGAAATACGGTTTCCGTGACATCGAAGTGAAGGGCTCGTTGCTTTATCTGAATGGCAAGCGGGTATTCTTTAAGGGAACCAACCGGCATGATACGCATCCGATGTACGGACGGGCTGTGACGACGGAGTCCATGTTGTGGGATGTGCTGACCATGAAGCGGAACAACATCAATACGATTCGTACGTCGCATTATCCGAATGCCGCTAAAATGTATGCCATGTTTGATTACTATGGCCTGTACACGATGGATGAGGCTGACTTGGAAAACCATGCCAACCAGTCTATCAGTGACATGCCTTCATGGATACCTTCGTTTGTAGACCGTATTGACCGGATGGTATTGAGAGACCGTAATCATCCGAGTGTGATTTTCTGGAGTCTGGGCAATGAAGCCGGAGGAGGAGCGAACTTCCGTGATTGCTATGACGCGGCCAAGAAACTGGACAGCCGTCCGGTGCATTATGAAGGCACGCGCGACGGGAAATCATACGGAGGTAACCGCTTCAGTGATTTCTATTCCAAGATGTATCCCAGCATGGACTGGATGGATGAGCATGTCAGTGCGTTCGATAAACCGCTGTTTGTGTGTGAGTATGCCCATGCCATGGGAAATGCCATCGGTAACTTGAAAGAATACTGGGAAAGCATTGAAGGCAGTACGGCTACTATTGGAGGGGCTATCTGGGACTGGGTGGACCAGGCTATTTATGAGCCTCATGAAATGAAGAAAGGCATTTATCGTCTGCATACGGGATATGATTTCCCTGGACCTCATCAGGGTAATTTCTGTTCAAACGGCATTGTGCCGGCTACGCGTGAGGAAACTCCTAAACTGAAAGAGGTGAAGGCTGTTTATCAGTATGTCGGATTTAAGTGCATGGGTACGGATGCTTCCCGCAATCTGGTGAATGTGCAGGTACGCAACAAATATGCATTCTTGTCGCTGAAAGGCTTTGACCTGAAATGGGAAAGCGTGAAGAACGGAGTGATTGTGGGAGCAGACAGTCTGACGTTGGAAAATATTCTTCCGGGAGATTCTACGGTGCTGAATTTGAAACTGTCTGGAGTAAATTTGGCAGATGCCAAGAAGGCTGGTGATGAAGTGATGGTCAATTTACATGTACGTATGTTGGCACCTACTGTATGGGCAGAAGCTGGACATGAAGTAGCTGCTTGCCAGTTTGAATTGCAGAAGAGAGCTGATTTACCGCAACTGACGTTTAAGAAGAAGAAAAATGAATGGACCATTCAGGAAACCGATAAACTGTTGATGCTTTATAACAAGCACCTCCGTGCAGCTTTTGATAAAGCTACCGGACAGATGGTACAATTGAACATGGCTGGAAAGGAAATCATCAGTCATAATGGCGGTTTCTTGTATGATAATCACCGCTGGATTGAGAATGACTTGTTTAAGGAAGTTGCTAACGGACTGGATGCAGCCGGTACGTGTGAGGTAAGTGTGGATAAAGGAATTGTACAGGTAAGTACCTCTCGTGGCGGTTCTTTGTGTGCAACCAACATTGTGTACACATTTATGCCGAATGGAGTAATAGACATGGATGTACGTTTCTCTCCTCAGACTGCGAACTTACGTCGCTGTGGATTGGTTTGCCTGCTGGATTCTACTTTGACTCAGGTAGACTATTATGCACATGGTCCTTGGGAAAACTATGTTGACCGTAAGGATGCATGTCCTGTGGGACGTTACACACTGGATGCAAATGATACCGGCAAGTATGTGAAACCTCAGTCTATGGGTAACCGGGAAGGTTTGCGTAGCATGGATTTGAAGGATGCTTCAGGAAAGGGTATCCGTATCCAGACACAGGGTAATGTTTCTTTCTCTGCTTTACGTTATACGGATGAAGACTTGATGAATACCAAACATACTTGGGAATTGCAACCGCGTCCATACGTAGTGCTTCACCTGGATGCAGCTTTGCGTGGAATAGGAAATGCTAGTTGTGGTCCGGAAACCATGCTGAAGTACCAGATTCCGCAGAAACCGATGAGCTATAAGCTTCGTATATCTGCTTTGTAAGAATAGAATAACCTAAGTAGACTTATGAATAAATTTTATCCCGTTGCCGGTATGGTTGCTTTATCGGCCGTAACTACAGCCTGTCAGCAGGCTGATAAGCAAGAGAAGAAGCAATACAACATTGTGTACATCATGACCGATGACCATACGGCACAGATGATGAGCTGTTATGATACGCGCTATATGGAAACTCCCAATTTGGACCGCATTGCCAATGAGGGAGTGCGCTTCACGAACAGTTTTGTGGCAAACTCGTTGAGTGGTCCCAGCCGTGCCTGTATGATTACAGGCAAGCATTCTTGTGGCAACAAGTTCTATGATAATACTACTTGTGTGTTCGACAGTGCACAGCAAACTTTCCCGAAACTGTTGCAGAAAGCCGGTTATCAGACGGCGATTATCGGAAAGTGGCACCTGGAAAGTCTGCCTTCAGGGTTTGATTACTGGCAGATTGTGCCGGGACAGGGGGATTACTATAATCCGAATTTCATTACGCAACAGAATGATACCATTCAGAAGCACGGTTACATAACCAACATCATTACCGATGATGCCATCGACTGGATGGAACACAAGCGTGATGACAAGAAGCCGTTCTGCTTGTTCATTCACCACAAGGCTATCCATCGCAACTGGATGGCAGATACTTGTAATCTGGCCTTGTATGAAGACAAGACCTTCCCTTTGCCGGATAACTTCTTTGATGACTATGAGGGACGTGAAGCGGCTGCCGCTCAGGAAATGAGCATCGTGAAGGACATGGATATGATTTATGACCTGAAGATGCTTCGCCCGGACAAAAACTCTCGTTTGAAGACATTGTATGAAAGTTTCCTCGGCCGAATGGATAGTGCTCAGCGTGCAGCATGGGAGAAGTTCTATGGTCCTATTATCGAAGATTTCTACAAGAAAAATCCTCAAGGAAAGGATTTGGCCAACTGGAAGTTCCAGCGTTACATGCGCGACTATATGAAGACGGTGAAATCGTTGGATGATAATGTGGGTCGCGTATTGGACTATCTGAAGGAAAAAGGATTACTGGAGAATACGCTGGTAGTGTATACTTCCGACCAGGGATTCTATATGGGAGAACATGGTTGGTTCGACAAGCGTTTCATGTATGAAGAATCCATGCGTACTCCGCTGATTATGCGTTTGCCGGCTGGATTCACTCGTCGGGGAGACATTACTGAAATGGTACAGAACATTGACTATGGACCTACTTTTCTGGATTTGGCAGGAGTAGAAATTCCGTCTGATATGCACGGAGTATCTTTGTTGCCGTTGCTGAAAGGTGAACACCCGAAAGACTGGCGCAAGGCTTTGTACTATCATTTCTATGAATACCCGGCAGAGCACATGGTGAAACGCCATTATGGAGTGCGTACAGACCGTTACAAATTGATTCATTTCTATAATGACATTGATACATGGGAATTGTACGACTTGCAGGCAGACCCGCACGAAATGCACAATCTGTACGGACAGAAGGAGTATGAGGCAGTGGTTGACGAGTTGAAGGCAGAAATGCTGAAACTGCAGGAACAATATGATGATCCCGTGCGTTTCTCGCCGGAACGGGATAAGGAATAATCCGTAAGAAGATAGTTATAAATGGAAAATGTCCGGATGGCTTTAGTGAGCAGTCCGGACATTTTTTTGTGGTATGCTATAGGAATTTAGCTTCATTCTCAGCAGCTATTTTCTTAATTGCCTGTTGCGAGGCGATGAAACCGCCTCCGAGTACACGGTTCCCTTCGTAGAACACTGCCGACTGGCCGGGAGTGATAGCGGAAGCCTCTTGCTCAAACCGGATTAATAGTTGCCCGTTGTCCAGCAGAATTACACGGCAGGGAATTGAGCGGCTGCGGTAGCGGATACGTACCGAAAGCTCCTTGCAGTTGAGTAACTCCTCCAGGCTGGTCACGTTATAGTCTTCCACTAACATGTAGTAAGTTTTGAGCTGGTCGGCATCCCCTAACATGACCGTATTCTTGGCCGGATTGATTTTCAGCACATACGCCGGTTTGCCCAAAGCAATCTCCAGACCTTTTCGCTGACCGATGGTGTAGTAGGCAAATCCCTTGTGCTGTCCCAGTTTCAGGCCTTTGCTGTCCACAAACCATCCCGGACCAATTCTCTCATCAATGTCGGGGCAATGCTCTTTCAGGAATTCCCGGTAATCTTTTTCGATGAAGCAGATTTCCATGCTTTCTCCTCCTCGTGCTTTGGCTTCAAAACCTTTGGATGCCAAATAATCGCGCACGCTGGCTTTGGTCATTCCTCCCAGAGGAAACATTATGCGTTTCAGAATTTCTTGCGGAAGTTTCCACAAGAAGTAGGACTGGTCCTTCAGCGGGTCGTCTCCGGTCAGGATGTAACGATAACCGTTGAGGTCTTTCAGTTGGCAGTAATGCCCCGTAGCAATCCAGGCACAGTTGCATTTGTCTGCCCATTCACACAGAATCCGTTCCTTAAATAAAGGATTGCACATGACACAGGGGTTGGGAGTGCGTCCGCGCATGTATTCGTCAATGAAATACTGCACGATGACCTGCCGGAACTCCGTACGGACATCGGCCACGTGGTGCTCGATGCCTAAACGTGCTGCCAGCTCCTGAGCTTCTATGACTTCATTGGGCTGATCATTCCCGGGAGTGAAATGAGAGGCCACGTCCCAGGTACGCATCGTGACACCTACTACCTCATACCCTTGTTCCTGAAGCATGATGCAGGCAGCCGAACTGTCTATCCCGCCACTCATGCCAACCAGTACCCGTTTTTCTCTTTCTTTCATGTAAACAAGTTTTGTGTTAGAAGAATAATTCCGGCTGACGGCGGGCACTGAACTTCTCGTGAAGGATGGCAGCAAACGGGGTATTGAACTCGCGGGCTTCGTTTGGACAGCATTTCACGCAGGCACAGCATTTGATACACTTGTGAATATCTGTTTCAATGGAGCTCTGGTCTTCACTGAAATGGATGGCATGTGTAGGGCAGACTTCAATACATTCTCCACAAGCAAAACAACCGTCTGTGCAAGTCGGGCAGGCGGGGGCACCGGGTGTCAATTGTTTGTAGGGGAAATTTCCTTTTACCGTTAATTCTGTGATGGGGGTTCCGGTAGCTTGCAGTTTTTCCCATTTTTCCAGACTGCTTTTTCCAAACTCACGGGCCTGTTGCAAATCATCTGCATCCGGACGTCCGGCAGCAATGGGAAGTTCCGGTGTACTAAAACTATGTTCCCCGATGAATGCACCTGCAGTGAGAGGTACAAAACCGAGTTGGACAGCGGTGTCACGGAGCTCCAGTAAGGCATCCTCGTAATCACGGTTGCCATATACCACGACAAGGATGGCGGGTGAGCCGTTGCCTTTGAGTCGTTGCAGGCGCTGGAGTGCCGTGGCGGCTACACGGCCACCGTATACCGGAACGGCGATGACGCACAGTTCTCCGTTCATTTCAATAGGGGAGGTTTGTTCATCCAGCGTCAGGTCTGTTTCCATTCTTCTTCCCATGCCGATGCCTTCTCCGATAGCTCGTGCAATCTTGGCCGAGGTCTGTGTGGGTGAGAAGAATATCAGGTGGGTACCATTGAGTTGGGTTGTTGCTGATGTCATAAGCTTATTCTAATAGGTTTTGTAGTAGACAAAAATACAATATATAAACGAAAATCGGGATTCTTCATCGGGGATTCTTCTTTTATTCGTACTTTTGTGGTCATACTTTTAAAGAATTTATGGAAGAACAATTTGACATACGCGATTATAAACCAACCGGAAAAGAGCGTGATTTTGAGAACGCTCTTCGTCCGCTTCAGTTCGAAGATTTCAGCGGACAGGACAAGGTGGTGGATAACCTGCGCATCTTTGTAAAAGCGGCGAGACTTCGTGCAGAAGCGCTTGACCATGTTTTGTTGCATGGCCCTCCCGGATTAGGAAAGACCACACTGAGCAACATTATTGCCAATGAATTAGGAGTGGGATTTAAAGTGACTTCAGGACCGGTGCTCGACAAACCTGGTGATTTGGCCGGAGTACTGACCAGCCTGGAGCCGAACGATGTGCTGTTTATTGATGAGATTCACCGTCTGAGTCCGGTAGTGGAAGAATACCTCTATTCTGCCATGGAAGACTATCGCATCGACATCATGATTGACAAGGGACCTTCAGCCCGCAGCATACAGATTGACCTGAATCCGTTTACGTTGGTGGGAGCTACCACACGCAGTGGTTTGCTTACAGCCCCGCTTCGTGCCCGCTTCGGCATCAACCTGCACCTGGAGTATTATGATGATTCAGTACTTTCACGCATCATCCTGCGCTCCGCACGCATCTTGGATGTGCCGTGTGATGCAGATGCGGCAGGAGAGATAGCTTCCCGTAGCCGTGGTACCCCCCGTATAGCCAATGCCTTGTTGCGACGTGTGCGTGACTTTGCACAGGTGAAAGGTTCAGGAAGAATTGATTTGGAGATTGCCCGTTTTGCACTGGAGGCTCTGAACATCGACCAGTATGGTCTGGATGAGATAGACAACAAGATTCTGTGCACGATTATAGACAAGTTCAAGGGAGGTCCTGTGGGACTGACCACCATTGCTACAGCTTTGGGTGAAGACCCGGGTACGCTGGAAGAAGTGTACGAACCCTTCCTGATAAAAGAAGGCTTCCTGAAGCGTACCCCCAGAGGACGAGAGGTGACAGAGCTGGCATATAAACATTTAGGAAAAAGTAAATACAATAGCGAAAGAACGCTGTTTGATTGATAAACATTATGGCCGGAATAAAATCTTTGGCAAAGGATACTGCCATTTATGGACTGAGCAGTATCGTAGGACGTTTTTTGAATTATTTGTTGGTTCCTCTCTATACGGCAGTACTTCCTGCTGCTTCCGGAGGATATGGAGTCGTGTCGAATGTATATGCCTATACGGCACTGATTCTGGTGTTGCTGACCTTTGGTATGGAAACGGGATTTTTCCGTTTTGCCAATAAGTCGGACGAGGATGCGCAGAAGGTATATGCCAATTCCCTGCTGTTTGTGGGAGGACTCTCGCTGCTGTTTGTGGTGCTGTGCATGGTCTTTTTGCATCCGCTCTCAGCCTTGTTGGAGTATCCGGACCATCCCGACTATATTGCCATGATGGTGTGTGTGGTGGCCCTCGATTCCTTCCAGTGTATACCTTTCGCCTACCTGCGTTATAAGAAGCGGCCTGTCAAGTTTGCGGCCATCAAGTTGCTGAACATCATAGGAAACATTCTGCTGAATCTTTTCTTCCTGCTGGTATGTCCGTGGCTCGATGTCCATGCGCACGAAACCGTCAGCTGGTTCTATAACCCCGATTATCTGGTGGGATATATTTTCGTGTCCAACCTGATTATGTCGGCCTTGCAGATATTCTTCTTCATACCCGAGCTGCGCGGTGTGTCCTACCGTATGGACAAGGTACTGATGAAGCGCATGATTAACTACTCTTTCCCGATTCTGATATTCGGGCTGGTCGGTATCCTCAATCAGACGGTCGATAAGATGATTTATCCCTATCTGTTTGATGACCGTTCGGAGGGACTGGTACAGCTGGGTATTTACAGCGCCACCAGTAAGGTTGCATTGGTTATGGCCATGTTTACCCAGGCTTTCCGTTATGCCTACGAGCCCTTTGTTTTCGGTAAGAATAAAGATGCTGACAGCAAGAAGATGTATTCTTCTGCCATGAAGTACTTCTTTATCTTTTCTCTTTTGGCATTTCTGGCCGTGATGGGTTACATGGACATCCTGAAGTACATGGTAGCCTCCGACTATTGGGAAGGGCTGAGCGTAGTAGCCATCGTGATGCTGGCCGAGATAATCAAAGGTATCTATTTCAACCTTTCTTTCTGGTATAAGCTGACGGATGAAACCTATTGGGGAGCTTATTTCTCTCTTATCGGGTGTGCCGTGATTTTAGGCCTGAACATCTGGTTGGTACCTACTTATGGTTATGTAGCTTCGGCCTGGGCATCTGTAGCCGGATATGGCGTGATTACTCTGTTATCCTATTTCATCGGGCAGAAAAAATACCCTGTGGCTTATCCGCTGAAGCGGATGACCACCTACCTGATTTTGGCCTTGGTGCTTTATGTCTTGTCGCAACAAACACCTATCGCCAACCTTTGGTTACGTTTAAGCTACCGCACCTTATTAATATTGGTTTTTGTGGCATTTATTATCAAAAAAGATTTACCTTTAAGGAGTCTTCCATTTGTCAACCATTTCTTTAAATAAGAAATGTGGGGTGGGGCATATAGGCTGAATTGTAATTTATAAATCGGATAAGTATGGAACTAGGGAACAAGAGGAAATTCCTCCTTCGTAAATTCTTCAATGAGTATCTGGACTTGAACCGGAGCAAGGAAGATGAGCAGCTGACGGTAGATGCCATCCGCAGTGGAGTAGAGTTTAAAGGAACCAACCTTTGGGTCTTGATTTTTGCTACCTTTATTGCTTCATTGGGGTTGAATGTTAATTCTACGGCGGTAATTATCGGTGCCATGTTGATTTCTCCTTTGATGGGACCTATCATGGGAGTGGGCCTTTCTATCGGACTGAACGATTTCGAGCTGATGAAACGCTCACTGAAAAGTTACCTGGTAGCCACGCTGTTCAGTGTGACGACCGCCACAATTTATTTTTCTTTTACTCCGCTGGATGAAGTTCAGTCGGAATTGCTGGCACGTACCTCGCCTACCATATACGATGTGTTCATAGCCTTAGTGGGTGGTCTGGCCGGTATTGTGGCATTGGCCACGAAGGAAAAGGGAAATGTAATACCTGGTGTAGCCATTGCTACAGCCTTGATGCCTCCGTTGTGTACGGCCGGTTTCGGCATTGCCACGGGTAATCTGTTGTATTTCTTAGGTGCCTTCTATTTGTATTTTATCAACTCCGTTTTCATCAGCCTAGCTACTTACATCGGGGTGCGGGTGATGCACTTCCAGCGCAAGCAGTTTGTGGATAAAGCTCGTGAAAAGCTGGTAAAACGTTATATCATCTGGATAACCATCGGTACGATGTGTCCGGCAGTCTACCTTACTTATAATATTGTGCGGGAAACCTTTTACCAGTCTGCGGCAAACCATTTCATTGCAGAAGAATTGCAGTTCCCTGACTCTCAGATTTTAAGTCGAGAAATCTCCTATGACAAGCGTGAAATAAAGGTCGTGTTTGTGGGAAAGGAAGTCTCAAAAGACCAGATTGCAGCCGCCCAGCATCGCCTGGCAGATTATAATCTTTCGAAAACCAATCTGGTAGTATTCCAAGGAATGGGAGACGGCAGTGCGGTAGACATCAGCAACATCAAGTCGATGGTAATGGAAGATTTCTATCGGAACAGCGAAAAACGCTTGAAGGAGCAGGATGAGGAAATCAATACTCTGCGTAAGCAGTTGGCTGACTTTTCCGGTTCAGACTGGATGGGTAAGCAGTTAGGGCAGGAATTAAAAGTCTTGTTCCCCGAAATCAAAACTCTTTCCGTTTCAAAGAGTCTTCGTCTGTCGGTTGACAGTTCCCGGATAGACACCTTGACATACGCCATTATTGATTGTCAGCGGGTGCCTGATTCAAAGAGCCGTGACAAAATCGTGAAATGGCTGAAAGCAAAGACGGGAGATGCTCATTTACAGCTGATTGTGGAATAGTCCGCAAGCCGGATTTTATTGCATAAAAAAACGTCTTTACGTTTAGTTTAAAACACAAGTACGTTTTAGATTAAACGCAAAGACGTTTCGATTCAAACGCAAGTACGTTTTAGTTCAAATGCACTTGCGTTTTTTTGTCTTCAAAAATTAGCTTACTTCACCTTCTTTGTACAGCGGATGGCAGTCACTTCCTGAGCCTGTGGGTTGGTTGCTTTTCGCGTGCAGTAATCAAATTCTGCCGATTTCTCTCCGCTGAAAGAATTCCATTTCAGTTTCAGTTTGACAGTCTCTCCTTGCGTATCGGTCAGTTCATCCAGTTTGAAAGCAACCAGTGCATCTCCCATTTTGCCCTCTGTATCGCCAAAAGCATTGTGGCGGAATTCTACTTCATAAGAATTGTCCGGGTTCTTTGTACTGATCAGGTTGACAAAATGCGGTTGTCCGTTGCCCCAACGAGTCGCAAACCGAAGTGTCAGGTACCCGTCCTCTGCAATGGTTACCCAGTCATTCAGTATTTCTACCGGGTCGTTTCCATACGTACGATTGTTTTCCTCCTCTCCCAAATTAGGAGCCATTGGTTTGGTTAGTATACTGTCTATCCAGTTGATGAATACAGCTTTGTCATATTCCTGAGGAGCTTCGTCGGCCAATTCAATATTGGCCAGTGCTCTTACTTCCTTCTCACCAAAAGGAGAGCTTGCCATGTTTACCGGACGCAAGGTTGTGCTGTCATCCAGTTGCAAGTATGGTGTATTGTCTGCACTCTGTTTTACAGTGACAAGTGCATTGGCGTAATAGTGTGAAAGAGAAAGGTTGTTATCGTCATCGTCCAGACACGATTGACCCCCCATAGATAAACACAGAGCTGTCAGGATGAAGAATCCTTTGCGAATGAATGATTGAGTTTTCATAATACATTATTTTTTAAGTTTACTCTCTTCTTGTCGTTTTGTACATAAAATGCTTGAAGTGGGTAATTCCTGCATGTAAAAAGGTTAAATGGTGTTGTATTTTTGCAAGGAGTCCCAAAATTATTTCAATTCATTTGCTACGTTGGTACCGATTGGAGCGCTGAGGTGGTACCGATTCGTCCGCTATAGCGGTACCGATTCATGCGCTATGATGGTACCGTTTCGCCGATACTATCAAGATCTTTGGATAAAAGACGTTGCCCGTTGGGATTTGTGTGGTATGCATTAGGCATTCCTTTGATGAAGTAGAAATATCCACTCTTAGTTGTTTTTTTGCAAAAGAATAAAACGACTAAGAGTAGATATTTATAGAAAAAACATTTATCTTATCTGCACCACATGGAGCGTACCGTCGAACTGCACGCCCTGCTGCGTGAGATGCTGCTTCTTCGACACGATGCGGTGCATGTTGTCGTAGCTCATTTCCAGCCGGTAGGAAGCGGTCTTGCTGTCCGCTCCGGCATAGGTTCCCGTGGCACTTGCCAGACGGTAGAGTGCGTCATACGTATAGGCATGCGCCATCTGTCCGCCCGCCTTTCCGCTTTCGGGAAGTGCGGCCTTGTTGGCAACGCTGAGCACGTTGCTCACAGCATCGTAGGTATAGCCATTGTCCATGATGGACTTGCCGCCTGCGTTGACCGTTAGGTTCTGCAGCCTGCGGGTTCGTAGGTGTAGAAGGTCTCCGCACCGTTGCAGTATTTCAGGTAGGTGCGCTGCTCGAACTTGTCATAGCCGATGCGGTTCACGTAGTCATAGCCGTAGGACTTGTAGCCGTGTACCATTTCCTACTGACTGCCGAGATAGTAGAAGTAAGTGACCTTCTCCTCGTCCGGGTAGATCATCTCCAGGAGGCGGTTGTGGCTGTCATAGGTCCACTGCGTCACATAGGTGGCAATCGCCTGGTTGGGCACAATCAGCGTGCAGCGGATCTTGGTGACTTCGCCCATCTTACCGTAAAAGTACTCGATGACTCCCGTTCCGTCCTCACGGAGCATCAGGCGGTCGATGCGGTTCTGCGAGATGTTTCGTTCGCCATAGTATTGTACGTGATTCTCCAGATGGTTAAGAAACTCGCATGCAGAACTGCACATATATATGTTAGAGGTCGGTAGACCAATACTCTGTTAATTCTTATGTAATCGATTGAAAATGAGAGAGTTAATTAACGTAATATAACTAATAAAATTTGGT
>ENA-USTZ01000918-USTZ01000918.1-human-gut-metagenome-genome-assembly--contig:-NODE-918-length-12088-cov-3.188161_pt1 | contig 12088 bp, 9 predicted proteins | sample MGYA00250049_ERZ773375 | MGnify/ENA primary metagenome ERZ773375 (study PRJEB29103, sample SAMN06111956) | human gut metagenome | biome: human gut; feature: ankylosing spondylitis patient; material...
GCAAGCTGGGCCGTTTCCTCCAACTGCAAGAACACCGAGCTGGCCTTCGACTTCCTGAAGAGCACCTTCGGTTCCAGTGTTGAACTGTACGACGACCTGCTGCCCAACGCCGGTGCTATCTCCAGCTACCTGCCTGCTGCTGAGAGCGATGTTTACAACCAGCCTTCCGAGTTCTACGGCGGCCAGACCGTTTACAAGGACATCGTTGAGTTCGCTGGCCAGGTTCCCGCTTTCGACTGCGTTGTGATGCCGGATATAATATCTCTGAAAAAAAATTAAATTTAATAAAATATAAAAGAGGCATGCTTCTTGCTTTTACTGTAATTTTTGCAACTTTTGCAATATCGGTAATTATTATTTTGGCAGCATACAGTATAAATTTATATGCCGGGGTAATAGCAGAGGCTGTCATGACGTGGCAGATTCTTGCCACAAAGTGTCTTCGTGTGGAGAGCATGAGGGTGTACGATGCGCTAAGGACAGATGGAGTTGATGCTGGAAGAAGGGCTGTTTCCATGATTGTTGGCAGAGATACATCTGTGCTTGATGCGGCAGGTGTCACAAGGGCGGCAGTTGAGACGATAGCTGAAAATACATCTGACGGAGTGATTGCACCTATGCTTTACACAGCAATCGGTGGGCCGGTGCTTGGCTTTGTATACAAGGCTGTGAATACGATGGATTCGATGATTGGATACAAAAATGATAAATATATGTATTTTGGCAGATTTGCGGCAAGGCTTGATGATGTGGTCAATTTCATACCGGCAAGAATCAGTGCATATCTGATGATTGTGGCAGCATTTATTGGTGGCAGGCAGTTTGATGGCAAAAATGCATACCGCATCTTTAAAAGAGATCGTTTCAATCACGCAAGCCCAAACTCAGCCCAGACAGAGTCCGTGTGTGCCGGGGCTTTAAGGGTGCGGCTGGCAGGTGATGCAGTATATTTTGGAAAGCTTGTGAAAAAAAAATACATAGGAGACAGGCTGCGAGAGATAGAGTACGAGGATATAAAGCGTGCAAACAGGCTGATGTATATTACTGCGTTTTTGTGTGAGCTTTTATCTGTGGCGGTTATGAGTCTTGTTTTAATATTGCTTTGAATATGTAAGAATTGATGTAAGAATTGATGGAGGACTTGAATGAAAAGCATCCATGGCGGTGACATATACAACAATAAAGTAAATATGGATTTTTCGGTAAATATCAATCCTCTTGGCATACCGCATTCTGTTAAAGAGGCTATGAGTGATGCACTTTCGTATGCAGACAGATATCCAGACATGGCATGCAGTGGTCTTAAAAAAGCGATATCAGAGTATTTCACACAGCAAGGCTGCAGCATACAAAGCGAGGATGTAATTCCCGGAAACGGAGCCTCAGAGCTTTTTATGGCGATAGCTCATGCCATAAAACCAAAAAAAGCAGTGCTTCTGGCCCCGGGATTTTTCGGCTATGAGCATGTGCTTCGTGCAGTCGGCTGTGACATCGGATATTTCCTGCTGGATGAGCAGAGTGATTTTTTTCCTGCTGCACGGTTAGATGCTTTAATGGATATGCTTACAGATGATACAGATATATTTTTTATCGCAAATCCAAACAATCCGACAGGATATCTTGCAGACAGCACTTTTATGAAGCAAATAATAGGGCATTGCAAAGAAAAGCATATTTATGTGGTGGCAGATGAATGCTTCATGGGCTTTTGTGAAAAAAATTATTCTGTTTTGTCACTTTTATGTGACTATGACAATCTGATTGTTGTAAGAGCCTTTACCAAGCTTTTTGCTATTCCGGGAGTAAGGCTTGGATATATGCTCAGTAAAAATGAGGCAGTAAGACAAAAGGTTCAAAGAAATCTGCCGGAGTGGAACGTGTCTGTTCTGGCACAGATGGCAGGAGAGGCATGCATTAGGGAATCAGAGTATATTAAAGAAACGGCATCGTATGTGAGCAGACAAAGAAGGCTGCTGTCAGATGGACTAAAAAAGCTTGGCTTTAAGGTATATAAAAGTGATGCTGATTTCATACTGTTTTACAGCAAGCTTCCATTATATGATATACTGCTTAATAAGGGAATACTGATACGGGACTGCTCCAACTATGTGGGGCTTTCGGAAGGGTATTTTCGTGTGGCAGTAAAGACTTATGATGAAAATGTAAGATTATTGAAAGTGATAGGTGAGTGTATTGAAAAAAATTAAACAGTTAGAGCCGATGGAGATTGAAAAGAGGAGCTTTGAGATAATTTCACATGAGCTGTCTGAAATGCAGATTACGCTGCCTGCTGATCAGGAGATGATAACAAAAAGAGTCATACACACGAGTGCTGATTTTGATTATATACAGACGCTTAAATACTCTAAGGACGCCGTTGCTATTGCAAAAAGGCTGATATCAGAGGGCGCTGATATAGTGACCGATACCAACATGGCTCTTTCAGGCATAAATAAAAAATATCTGGCAAAATTCGGCGGACAGGCGCACTGCTTTATGGCTGATGATGAGGTCGCTCTTATTGCAAAGGAGAAAAAGACAACGCGTGCGGCAGTAAGCATGGAGTTTGCATCAAGGATAGATAAGCCTGTGATTTTTGCGATAGGAAATGCACCGACAGCGCTTATAGAGCTGTACGATATGATAGAAAAAGGAATATATAAGCCTGCATTTGTAATCGGTGTGCCGGTGGGCTTTGTCAATGTGGAGGCAGCCAAGGAGCTTATTATGGAGACAGGAGTGCCATACATAGTAAATGTCGGACGAAAGGGTGGCAGCAATATTGCGGCTGCTATATGCAATGCGCTGATTTACAGTCTGGTTGATAGAGGCTGATGCATGAGGAAATTTAGTGATTATGAGATACGGATTTACCACAGGAAGCTGTGCTGCGGCGGCATCAAAGGCAGCGGCATATATGCTTTTAACCGGAAAGGCTAAAAACAAAATAACGATTCAGACACCTAAGGGAATAGCTTACACGGCTGATATCACCGACATAAAAAGAAGTGAAAACAAGGTAAGCTGTGCTGTGATAAAGGATGGAGGGGATGACCCGGATGTGACCACCGGAGCCTATATATATGCTTCTGTACGGATTTTGCATTCAGATACATCTGCTTTATGCAAAAAAAGGCAGGATTTGGTTATCATAAATATAGACGGTGGTGACGGAGTGGGAAGAGTCACCAAACCCGGATTAGACCAGCCTGTCGGAAACGCGGCTATCAATCATGTGCCGCGTGAGATGATAGAAAAAGAGGTAAGGGAGGTCTGTGAGCTTTTGGATTTTAAGGGGACACTTGACATCACAATCTCGGTTCCAAAGGGAAAGGAGCTTGCAGAAAGGACCTTTAATCCAAGGCTTGGGATAGTTGGTGGTATATCAATTCTCGGCACAAGCGGTATAGTTGAGCCCATGAGCTCACAGGCTATTATTGATACGATAAGGGTGGAGCTTAGGCAGAGATATTCGCTTGGATATGATTATGTGGCAGTTGCACCGGGAAATTACGGCCTTGACTTTATGAAGGAAAGCTATGGCTATGATCTGGACAGGAGTGTCAAATGCTCCAACTTTATCGGTGAAACAATTGATATGGCAGCGGATATGGGCTTTAAGAGGATGCTTTTGACAGGACATATAGGAAAGCTTATAAAGGTAGCAGGAGGCATCATGAACACTCATTCGAGGGAGGCAGACTGCAGGATAGAGCTTTTGACAGCATTTGCGTTTAAGTGCGGTGTAGCGCCCGAATATATAAAGCGCATTATGGACAGCCTTACGACAGAGGAGGCCCTGGCGGCACTTAAGGAAAGCGGCAGGCTGTATGAGGTAATGGATTATGCGATGGAGCGCATATGCTTTTATCTGGATAAGAGGGCAAAGGGCAGACTTGAGATAGACTGTATCATGTATTCAAACGAATTTGGTGAGCTTGCAAAAAGCAGAAAGGCAGAAAAATGGTTTACTTTGTTGGCGCAGGAACAGGCGCAGCAGATTTAATAACAGTACGCGGAATGCGTCTTTTACAAAAGGCAGATGTTATAATTTATGCAGGCTCGCTTGTTAATCCAGAGCTTTTGGACTATGCAAGGGAGAGCTGTGAAATATATAACAGTGCAAAAATGACACTGGATGAGGTCATCGCAGTCATGAAAGCTGCTGAGGCAGACGGGAAAATGACAGTGCGCCTGCACACGGGAGAGCCAAGCATATACGGCGCAGTGCGAGAGCAGATGGATGAGCTTGATACTCTTTTAATACCATATGAGAGCTGTCCGGGCGTGAGCGCGTGCTTTGGCGCTGCTGCATCGCTCAACATTGAGTACACGCTCCCAGGTATTTCCCAGTCGCTCATCATCACACGCATGGAGGGGCGCACGAAGGTGCCGCCTAAGGAGAGCATAGCAAGCTTTGCCGCACACCACGCTTCCATGGCGGTTTACTTAAGCACCGGGCTTTTAGAGAAGCTTACGGAAAGCCTTATTGAGGGAGGATACGCGGCAGATACACCTGCTGCAATTGTATACAAGGCAACCTGGCCACAGGAGGAGGCATACGTGTGCACTGTCGCTACACTGGAGCAGACTGCGAGGAAGCACAATATCACAAAGACAGCGATAGTGCTTGTGGGGGATGTCATAGCTCACCGGCATTACGAGAAATCAAGACTTTACGCACCGGATTTTTCGACAGAGTATCGCAAGGCTTCTGTAGAGTCAAATGATAACGATTGAAAAAAGGCGTGAATATATAAATATGGGAAATATATGGGAACTGAAAATATGAAAATTTGCATTGTAAGCTTCACAAAAAAGGGCTATGAGCTGTCATGTGACATAGCTCATAAGCTAAAAAAAAGTGCATATGAGGTGGAGGTTTTTACCAAGTGTTCGAGATTATCGGATGAGAATATTAAAAATCCCACCGATGAAAATTTTAGAAATACCCTCTACATATCACAAAATATATCAGACTGGACAGCTGCACAGATGAGTGAAAAAAAGGCTCTGATTTTTATCGGGGCATGCGGTATTGCAGTGAGGGCTATAGCTTCATCTGTAAATAACAAGCTTAAAGACAGTCCTGTTATTGTGATAGATGAGCTGGGGAAGTTTGTTATTCCGATTCTTTCAGGGCATGTGGGAGGTGCCAATGAGCTTGCGGTATTATTAGCAGCACTGATGAATGCCACACCTGTTATAACAACCGCTACTGATATCAATAATAAATTTGCAGTTGATGTTTTTGCAAAGAAATGCAGGCTTGCAATAGTCAATAAAGATGGCATCGCCGGAGTATCATCAAAGGTATTGGCGGGGGAAGTGGTTACGATGTCAATCGACTGGGAGCACATCCCGGCTAAGCACAGAAGCCTTATAAAGGCATTTTTAGATGAAACTGATATGAGTGCTGATGCAATAAAAACAGTGGACTTCCCACCTGCTTACGGAGCTGATATTGTAGTATCATGCGAAAAAGCAAAGGACCCTAAAAATGGCAGTATTTACTTAAAACCCACACAATTTGTACTTGGTATTGGGTGCAGAAGGGATACAGCGTTTGAAAATATTGACAGGGCAATCAGACAAAGTCTTTTAAAGCTTCAAATAGATATTTCGGATATAGATATGATTGCATCAATAGATGTGAAAAAAGATGAACCGGGAATAAAGAAATTTTGCGATAGAAACAGAATAGAATTTGTCACTTATACCGCGAATGAGCTTATGGCGGTGCAGGGAGAATTCAGTGTCTCGCAGTTTGTCAGGGAGCATGTTGGAGTGGACAACGTGTGCGAGCGTGCAGCAGTGCTTGCAAGCAGCAGGGAATGCGATAAAGCAGGAAAACTTGTCTATAAAAAACATAAATATGACAGGGTAACGGTTGCGGTGGCAAGGTTATATAAAATTAGTAGAGATGGAGATTAACATGAATAAAATTTACATAGTAGGTATGGGGCCGGGCTTTGAGAGCATGATGACAAAGCAGGCGATTGACGCCCTGGAAGCGAGTGATGTCATAGTGGGATACACCGTATATATAAAGCTGCTTGGAGAAAAATTCCAGACAAAAGAGCTTTTGACCACTCCAATGCGTCAGGAAAAAGAAAGATGTCATCTGTGCTTTAAAAAGGCACTTGAGGGCAAAACAGTCTCCCTTGTATGTAGTGGCGATGCCGGAATATATGGACTGGCCTCTCTTATGTATGAGATTGGGCAGGAATATGATAACGTAGAGCTTTCGGTAATACCCGGCATTACAGCGGCAAACAGTGGTGCGGCAGTGCTTGGAGCACCACTAAACCATGATTTTTGTACCATCAGCTTAAGTGACCTGCTCACGCCGTGGGAAAAGATTGAAAAGCGTCTTGTGGCTGCCGCAGAGGGTGATTTTGTCATAGCACTGTACAATCCGTCAAGTCACAAGAGAAAGGACTATCTGATGAGAGCCTGTGATATTCTGCTTCGTGCGATAGAGCCGGAACGGCCGTGCGGCTATGTCGAAAATATCGGACGTGAGGGAACAAGCTATACGGTCTGTACGCTGGGTGAGCTTCGCAGTGCACAGGTCAACATGTTTACGACAGTCTTTATCGGCAATGAGGGTACACAAATAATTGACGGAAAGCTTGTCACAAGGAGAGGATATCAGATTGCGTAAAATACTGATTTTTGCAGGAACAACAGAGGGACGTAAGCTATCAGAGCATCTGTGTGAAAGAGGCATAGAGCATACGGTTTGCGTGGCAACAGAATACGGTGAAATCGTGCTGCAGGAAAATCCGTTCGCGCATGTTCATATGGGACGTATGGACAGTGAAGGCATGAGAAGCTTCTTTGCGGAACAAAAATGTAAGCTAATAGTGGATGCCACCCATCCGTATGCAGCCATTGTTACCGAAAATATAAAGCAGGCAGTTTATGCGTTTAACGAGGCACATGCTGTTACAGACAATCAGGCGGATAGCAGCATATCAGAAAATATCGAATATGTGCGTCTTAAAAGAGATACTGATATATCAGCAGATTATGATAATATCCGCTATTTTGAGGACAATGAAGCATGTGCAAAGGCACTTAACAATACAGACGGAAATATACTGCTCACAACAGGAAGCAAGGAGCTGTCAGTGTATTGTAAAAGCTCAGACGTCAGGGAAAGATTGTATGTGCGCGTGCTTCCGGGGCTTGAGAGCATAAGCTTATGCATGTACAATGATATTACAGGAAAGCACATTCTGGCATTGCAGGGACCGTTTAGCACACAGCTTAATGAGGCGCTTATTGATCAGTATGACATCAGATGTCTGGTCACAAAAAAAAGCGGTGCGGCCGGGGGCTTTATTGAGAAAATAGCTGCTGCAAAAAATAAAAATATTCCGGTTTATATTGTGGGGCAGCGTGTGCAGGATGATGGAATGTCATTTGAAGCTGTTTGTGAATATATTGACAGTAAATATAACAAACTTCATATCATGCTTGCCGGCATTGGAATGGGAAATGATGCTTGCATGACAAAAGCTGTTTCAGATGCAATAGAAAGCGCTGATATTATTCTTGGCGCAAGCCGTATGATAGAAAAATACAGTGCGAAGATAGACAAAAAGCCGTATTATCTTGCAGAACAGATTATTCCTTATCTATACGAAATTTGTGCAGATATTGCAAAAATCAGTAATGTTCTTATATTATTCTCGGGAGATACAGGCTTTTACAGTGGAAGCAGAAAGCTGTATCTGGCGATAAAAAATGAAATATCAGAAGGAAAATTAAATGCGGATGTGTCAATCCTTCCTGGAATTTCATCTGTGTCATATATGGCGGCAGCAGTCGGTGAAACCTACAGCGATGCGTATATATGCAGCATCCACGGAGTAAAGCTTTCTAATATCACATCACGGATTAGCCATCATGCAAAAACGTTTATGCTGATGTCAGGTGTCAGGGACGTTAATATGCTTGGACACCTATTAAGCAGTGACGAAAGGTATGGTTTACAAAAATGCTCGGTAACTGTAGGCTACCAGCTATCATATCCGGATGAAACTATATCGCAGCTTTCGCCGCAGGAGTGCACAAAGCTTAAAAGGGAGGGACTGTATATCTGCATGATAAAAAATCCCAATCCGGTTGCAAAAAATGTTACACCGCAGCTAAGTGATGCAGCCTTTATACGTGAAAAGGTTCCGATGACCAAAGAGGAAGTAAGGCATGTAAGCATCTGCAAGCTGCATTTGAAATCGGATTCAGTGCTATATGATGTGGGAAGCGGAACAGGCTCAATAGCGGTAGAGGCCGCATTACTTTCCGATGATATGGAGGTTTATGCCATCGAGCAGAAGGAAAATGCCGTGCAGCTTATCACACAAAATAAAGAAAAGCATGGACTTGAAAATATCCATGTGATAAAAGCAAAGGCTCCTGACGGACTTGACAGTCTTCCGATGCCGACACACGCATTTATCGGAGGCAGCAGTGGCAATCTAAAGGAGATAATAGAGGCTCTTAAAGTAAAAAATCCACATATCCGTATAGTGATAAATGCAATTTCCATGGAAACAATTTGTGAGATAAAGGAAATATTGTCGGCATATGATGTGAAAAATGAGGATATCGTGCAACTGCAGGTCAGCCGCTCAAGGCAGATAGGGCATTATCATCTGATGCAGGCGGAAAATCCGGTATGGATATGTTCATTTGAATTTTAACCTGGGCTTTTATGCTACAACCCGTAATAAATCATCGGAGGCTGATATTTTGAGATATATGATGAAATAAAGGATGAATACATGAAAATAAATCGTTTTATGATAGCCGCACCCAAAAGCGGCAGTGGAAAAACAATGATAACCTGCGCTTTACTGCAGCTTTTAAAGGATAGCGGAAAAAACGTATTGTCATATAAGTGTGGACCTGATTATATTGACCCAATGTTTCACAAAAAGGTGCTTGGCGTACCATCCAAAAATCTCGATACGTTTTTTACGGACGAAAAGACAACAGTGCAGCTTTTCTTAGATAAAAGAGCCGATGGTGATTTTGCGGTGCTTGAGGGCGTGATGGGATTATATGACGGGCTTGGCGGAATATATGAGCAGGGTTCGTCATACCATCTGGCAAAGGTGACGCAGACTCCGATAATACTCGTGGTGGACGCAAAGGGCATGGGAAAGTCAGTGCTTGCTCTTATAGCCGGTTTTTTGCAGTATGACACTCAGCACTTGATTAAGGGGGTTCTGCTCAATCGGATGTCGAAGGGCTATTTTGATATCATTAAGCCTCTTATAGAGAAGGAGCTTTCCGTAAAAGTAGTCGGATATTTTCCGGAACAGAAGGATATCGGGCTTTCAAGCAGACATCTGGGGCTTGTTATGCCGGATGAGCTTTCAGATATAAAAAAACAGCTTAATGAAACTGCCGACAGACTAAAAAAGACTATAGATATGGATTTACTTAAGGATATAGCAGCAGAGGCGGATGAAATCGGTGACAGCGAAAATGCAGATGTATATAATGAAAAAAGTATAGGTAATTGTGATCAAAATGAATTTTCGCAAAATAAAGCAATAAATATAGTAAACATAGCTGTTGCCATGGACGAAGCATTCTGCTTTTATTACGAAGATAACCTCAGGCTCCTTGAAAAATGTGGAGCAAAATTACAGTATTTTTCGCCATTGCATGATACAGAACTACCTGATAACTGTGATGCATTGCTGCTGGGGGGCGGTTATCCTGAACTGTATGCAAAGGAACTGAGTGAAAATATATCTATGCGAAAGTCAATAAAAACCGCATTTGAAGCCGGTCTGCCCACGGTTGCCGAGTGCGGAGGATTTATGTATCTGCACACATATATCCATAATCAAAATTGTGTTTTTGATATGGCTGGAGCACTTGATGGGGAGTGCCATTTTAAGGGAAAACTGGTCAGATTCGGGTATATTGAACTGGAAGAAAAGCATAGCAATTTCCTGCCACCGGATGAAAAGATAAGAGCACATGAATTTCATTATTATGACAGCACCGATAACGGAACGGATTGCATTGCGACCAAACCTGCTACAGGAAGGAAGTATGACTGTGTGATAAGTAGGGATAATTACTGGCTTGGATTTCCTCATATTTATTATCCGTCAAATCCGCATTTTGCAGAGAGCCTTGTGAGAAAAGCATATGAATATAGAAGGAATAAAAATGGAAAATTCTTATAAATACTTTAAAAACACAGATTGCAAATATTTTCCGTGTCACAAGGGACTTTCGGATGACTTTAATTGTCTGTTTTGTTATTGTCCTATGTATAGTATGCCAAACTGTCCTGGAAGTAAGACATACATAGAGAAGGATGGCAAAAAAATCAAGGTATGTACAGACTGTACATTTCCGCATAAACCGGAAAATTATGATAAAATCATGCAGATTTTGATTAGGAATAATAATAACTGAATTATGGACTTTGAGGAGTATATTTGATAGTATATTTATGGAAATTTAGGTTTTAGAAAGTCAGAGGGAATTAAATTGGAGATTAAATGTGAGTATTGTGGTTCCATGATACCTGAGAATGTTGAGCAGTGCCCTTATTGTGGTGCCAGCAATAATTCAATAAAAAGGACGGCAGACGGTACGCCGAAGACCATAGCAGAGCTTGCAAAATGGTACGAGGACAGACATCTTCCACCATATGAAATCACACGATTTTTTATAGGAATAGACTACAGACAGCCTAGGGCATTTGGTATTTATCAGGATGGAAATGAATTTATCGTCTACAAAAATAAGGCCGACGGCACTCGTGCGGTGCGATATAAGGGTACAGATGAGGCGTATGCTGTTAATGAGCTGTATCTTAAATTAAAGGATGAGATTTTAAATCAAAAAGCGCATCAGCAGAAGCATACGAATGAGAATTTTGCTCAGGAAACGAAGAAGATGTTTTCAGATACATTTTCATCTAAAAATATAAATGAGTATATCATTAAGCCATCTATTGCTATGGTTATAGGCATTGTTATGTTCGTTGTCCTGATTATAGTTGGATTTGCACTCAATGATACGTATAAGGGCATTGGCTGGGATTTGCTGATATCGGGTATTGCCGGTATTGTAGGCGCATTTTTCCTGACAGACTTTATTGAAAATCACAAAAGGTTTAAGCCGTTTGGAATGTACGCAGCATGGCTTAAAAAGCCAAAAGGCAGTGCAATGCGCCATGCCATGCATTATTTTATTACTGTACTTCTAATTGCACTTGTGCTCATTACACCTATACACAATTATTGTAAAACTGATTACTTCAAGTATAATGACACGGTCTATGTAAACAGTCATTATAGCTGGTTCGAATACGATGACGACAGCTATGATTATAATGAAATCAGCCGTTCGGATGTTCCGCAGGAGATTTTGGATAACAAATCTCTATATGGCTTTGACTATTCAGATCTGGTGTGGGACAGCTCGATTATTAAATTTGAGAATAGCGGCTATTATGAAGACCATTATGAGAGCTCAGGCAGCTCGAGCAGTGATTATGACAGCGATTATGATTGGGATTCTGGTGATAGCTGGGATTCAGGTGGCAGTGACTGGGATAGTGATTGGTGATTATTGCATAACATATAAATATGGTAGGAAGGGATATAGACAATCAGCTAAATATACACACAAAGCAATAAGAAATATGATATAAAGCAGTCTTTCACATTTAGGATCGACTGCTTTTTTGTATCATTTGATGCTAAGCGTGAAATGAAAAAATGGCACAGTAAACGCCAAAATCAATTTAATAAAACTTGAAAACCCTGTAAAATCAAGGGTTTTAAAAATTACTTTAAAATAATTAGCACTCATCTCTTAAAATGAAAGTCGATTTTTGTCCTGTCTTGTGTTATCCCGAAAGTGGCTATTTTACAGGCTTTCTGGGGCATCAGTCGTTTTGTCTGGTGCAGGAAGATGACGGATATTATTTCAGTGCAGATTCTTGGTTTACAATTGGGATTCGTCAATTGTAATCTGAGATTCCATACCCACATCTCAGACTGATTTAAAAAGTTAATAGTAATGAGTGCAAAGGAAG
>ENA-USTZ01000921-USTZ01000921.1-human-gut-metagenome-genome-assembly--contig:-NODE-921-length-12059-cov-173.747872_pt1 | contig 12059 bp, 7 predicted proteins | sample MGYA00250049_ERZ773375 | MGnify/ENA primary metagenome ERZ773375 (study PRJEB29103, sample SAMN06111956) | human gut metagenome | biome: human gut; feature: ankylosing spondylitis patient; material...
GATTCCGTGGAAAGACAATTTGTCCTGACTGCCATGGTACCCGACTCAAGAAGGAAGCCAACTATGTGAAGATTGGCGGAAAAAGCATCACCGAACTGGTTGAGATGTCGATTGTGAACCTGAGCGAATGGTTCAAGAAACTGGAACTCTCGGAGCATGAGAAGGAAATCAGCAAGCGTCTGCTCACCGAAATCACCCACCGCCTGCAGTTCCTCCTGGATGTTGGTCTGGGTTATCTTACGCTCAACCGACTCTCCAACACCCTCTCCGGCGGTGAGAGTCAGCGCATCAACCTGACCACCAACCTGGGCTCATCGCTCGTGGGTAGCGTATATATCCTCGATGAACCTAGTATCGGACTCCATAGCCGCGATACTGCCCGACTGATTAAGGTGCTGAAAGAACTGCAGCAACTGGGCAATACGGTGGTTGTGGTAGAACACGACGAAGAGATTATGCGGGCAGCCGACTATCTCATCGATATCGGTCCCGATGCCGGCAGACTGGGCGGAAGAGTGGTCTACGCCGGTCCGTCATCAGAATATTCAACCACCGACAAGGCTGAACAAGAAAAGCTGCTGGCTGAATATCCGGAGAGTTATACCATCAAGTACCTTACCCACAACGAGGAGATAAAGGCGCCAACGAGCCACCGTGCCTGGAACCAGTATATCGAAATCAAGGGAGCCCGGATGAACAATCTGCGCGGCATCGACGTTAAGATACCGCTCAATGTATTCACTTGTGTAACCGGCGTATCAGGCTCAGGCAAGAGTTCGCTCATCAAGGGAATCCTCTATCCTGCCATGCGTCGCCGTCTGGACCTCGTTGCAGATGCCCCAGGCGAATATACATCGATGGAAGGCAACTGGAAGAGCATCAGTCATGTAGAGTTTGTTGACCAGAACCCTATCGGAAAGAGTACCCGCAGCAACCCTGCCACTTATCTGAAGGCATACGATGCGATACGTGCCCTCTTTGCCAACCAGCCACTGGCTAAGCAGATGGGATTCACGCCGCAGTACTTCTCTTTCAATACTGAAGGCGGAAGATGCGAGGAATGTAAGGGTGCGGGATATGTTACCATCGAGATGCAGTTTATGGCAGACCTCACGCTGACCTGCGAGGCTTGTAAGGGCAAGCGGTTCAAGCACGACATCCTGGAGGTACGCTATGGCGGAAAAGATGTCAATGATGTGCTGAACATGACGGTAAATGAGGCCATTGAGTTCTTCAGCGATGAAAAGCTGCAGCGCAATGAGGGCGACTTTGACAACTGCCGCATCATCGTAAACCGCCTGAAGCCGCTTCAGGATGTGGGTCTGGGTTATATCAAGCTCGGTCAGAATTCAAGTTCGCTTTCGGGTGGTGAGAATCAGCGTGTAAAGCTCGCCTTCTTCATAGGTAAGGAGGAACAGGAGCCTACGCTCTTCATCTTCGACGAGCCTACCACGGGTCTTCACTTCCACGACATCAAGCGCCTGCTCCATGCCTTCAATGCCCTGATAGAAAGGGGCCATTCGCTGGTAGTGATAGAGCACAATCTGGATGTCATCAAGTGTGCCGACTATATCATCGACCTCGGTCCGGAAGGCGGCGACAAGGGCGGCAATCTCGTTGTTGCCGGAACTCCGGAAGAAGTAGCTGCCTGCAAGGCAAGTCTTACAGGAAAGTTCTTGCGTTAAGAGTTGGGGACTGAACTTTCGCATGTGGTTCAGTAATTTACATAAAATAGCTTAATTTATAATGATTATCGCAAATTTTAATGTATATTTGCAGCAAAATTCGGTGAATTTATGAAACTAAACAAGATAAAAGATGTCTTAGACAGCAAGGGGATTTCAGCAAGTATGTTGTAGAACTTCTGATAATAAAATATTATTTGAATATGGGCATAAGCAAAGATTTAACAGAAGAGGACATCAAGTTCCGCTATATCAACGAAGCCATCACAAGCAAGGGATGGTCAAAGGATAGTATATTCATGGAACTGAAGGTTAAATTTACTGACGGTAAAATTAGCCTTCATGGTAATCTTGTGCATAGAGAGAAACCGAAGTTTGCCGACTATGTACTTTATGCAAATAAGGCAACACCCATTGCTATTGTAGAAGCAAAGGATGCCAATCATTCTGTTTCACATGGATTGCAACAAGCCATGACCTATGCCCAAATGCTTGATGTGAAATTTGCATACAGTTCAAATGGTGAAGGGTTTGCCGAACATGACTTCTTGACAGGCAAGGAACGCACTTTTGCTATGGACGAATTTCCAACAAAAGAAGAACTTATCGAAAGATATAAAAATGAGGCTAACGATGGAAACGGACTTAACGAACAAGAGCTGGCTATCATAAAGCAGCCTTTTTGCACTGGTCAGAATATATTCCCGCCACGATATTATCAGCGCAATGCAGTAAACCGCACTGTCAATGCTATTGCGAGAGGACAAAACCGTGTGCTCCTTGTCATGGCAACTGGCACTGGCAAGACATATACTGCATTTCAGATTGTATGGCGTTTACTTAAAAGTGGTTTGAAGAAGAAAGTGTTGTATCTTGCAGACCGCAATATATTGGTTGATCAATCCATACAGCAAGACTTCAAACCATTAGAAAAGGTAACGCACAAGATAGACTACTCAAAAGACAAGAACCACTTGGAAGAATTGGGGTCTTATCAAGTGTTCTTTGCACTCTATCAACAGTTGATTGGACAGAATGATGCCAAAAACTATAAGGAGTTGTTTCCTAATCCAGACTATTTTGATCTTGTTATCGTTGATGAGTGTCATAGAGGTAGCGCAAAGGATGATAGCAACTGGCGAAACATCTTGGAATACTTTTCTTCGGCTACTCATATAGGTATGACAGCAACACCCAAAGAAACAAAGTACCAGTCAAGTATTGGCTACTTTGGTGAGCCTATATATACATATAGTCTTAAAAACGGAATTGAGGACGGTTTCCTAGCTCCTTTCAAGGTAATCAACATCACAACCAACATTGGCGATGAGTGGAGACCGACAAAGGGACAAAAGGATATATACGGCAACGAGATAGAAGACCGCATTTATAACAACAGTGACTATGATTATAACATTATTATAGAAGACCGTATAAGGGAAGTTGCGCAAGAGATAACCAACTATCTGAAAAGCACTGACCGCATGGCTAAGACCATAGTGTTCTGTGCTGATGAAACACATGCGGAGCGTATGCGTCTGGCATTGACCAATGCCAATGCTGATATGTGCAAGAAAAATCCTGACTATGTGGTTCGCATAACAGGTAGCGATGAGTATGGTAAAAGCAAGTTGGATTACTTTATTTCAGTATCTTCGGAATATCCAGTCATTGCAACGACCAGCAAACTGCTTTCTACCGGTGTGGATTGCAAGATGGTAAAGCTGATAGTGCTTGACCAACAGATTGGTTCCATGACGGAGTTTAAGCAGATTATAGGACGCGGAACCCGTCTTCGTGAGAATGAGGGAAAGACCAATTTCACGGTGATGGACTTTCGAAATGTAACACGCTTGTTTGCTGACCCAGATTGGGACGGACCTATCGAGATGGATCCCGATTATCCTATAAAGTCCAGAGAGGCAAAAACTCCAGTTCTGCCTGTAGATGATACACCGCCAATAGTTGGTGATCCTATCACTCGTCCAAAGCCTCTTGTAGATAAAGATGGCTGCCAGGTAATGGTTGTCAATAAGGTAGTGTCCGTTTACGATGCCGATGGCAAGCTGCTTCGCACGGAGAGTATTACCGACTACACAAAGAAGAATATCCTTGATTCGTTTGCTACCATTGATACATTTACCTCCAAATGGAATGAAATAAAGAAAAAGTCAGACATTGCTGATATGCTGAAAGAAAAAGGCATAGATCTTGCAGAATTAAAAACTTCACAGGAAATGAGCAATGTGGATGATTTTGATTTCATCTGCCATATCGCATACGGAAAGAAGACCCTGACGAGGCGGGAACGTGCTGAGCAAGTGAAAAAGCGTGATATATTCAGCAAGTATGGTGAACAGGCACGACTGGTACTTGAGGCTTTGTTGGAGAAGTACATGGAAGAAGGCATTTCTGAACTTGAAAGTCTCACTGTGCTTGAAAACGATCCTTTCCGCCGATTGGGCTCTAAGGCAAATATAGTAAAGTTCTTCGGTGGCAAGAGAGAGTATCTGAAGGCCGTAAAAGAGTTGGAGCAATCAATATATAATATAGCATAAAAAGAAACAATATAAAATGAGTTTATCTAATTTCGTAAAACGAGTACGCAATATCATGCGCAATGATGCCGGTATCAACGGTGATGCGCAACGCATAGAACAAATGGCGTGGATGCTGTTCTTGAAAGTCTATGACGAGAAAGAGAATGATTGGGAGTTGGACGATGATGATTACAAGTCAATTATTCCAGAAGAATGCCGTTGGCGCAACTGGGCACATGATGATGGAAGTGGCAATGCCTTGACTGGTGACGAACTGCTTTCGTTTGTCAACAACACCTTGTTTGTTGAACTCAAAAACATAGAGGTTACACCTGATACCCCAATTCGTCAGGCAATAGTAAAGACAACTTTTGAGGATGCCAACCAATATATGAAAGATGGCGTTCAGCTCCGCCAGGTGCTTAATGTGATAGACGGATTGAATCTTGGTGACTATGAAGAGAGTCATGCTTTCGGTGAGATATATGAGACTATCCTTAAAGAAATGCAGTCGGCAGGTTCCTCAGGTGAGTTCTACACCCCAAGAGCCTTGACCGAATTTATGGCAGAGATAGTCAATCCGCAGATTGGTGAGAAAATGGCAGACTTCGCTTGTGGTACAGGAGGTTTCATCACAAGTTGGTTGGGTGAATTGGACAAGAAGATAAAGACTGCTGAAGACCGCAAAGAGTACAATCAGTCTGTATTTGGCATAGAAAAGAAACAATTCCCGTATATGCTATGTGTGACAAACCTGTTGCTGCATGGTATTGACACGCCAATGGTGTATCACGACAATTCGCTTACAAAAGATGTACTCAACTATACAGACGGAGACAAGTTTGATGTTGTGTTGATGAACCCACCATACGGTGGAAACGAGAAGTCGGATGTCAAGTCACATTTCCCTTCTGATATGCGCAGTAGCGAAACTGCCGACTTGTTAATGGTTCTCATCATGTACCGTCTGAAGAAGAATGGTCGTGCAGCGGTCATTGTCCCAGACGGTTTCCTGTTTGGAGCGGACAATACAAAGATAGCCATCAAGACCAAGCTGCTCAGAGATTTCAACTTGCACACCATTATCCGTTTGCCAGGCAGCATCTTTGCGCCCTACACTTCCATTGCCACGAACATTCTGTTCTTCGACAATACCTGTGCAGAGGATGCTCCAGAAGGCTTCTCGACAAAGGAAACATGGTTCTACCGTTTGGATATGCCAGAGGGGTACAAGCATTTCTCCAAGACCAAATCAATGAAGTTGGAGCATTGCGATCCTATCCGTGAATGGTGGAACGACCGTAAGGAGATTATCATTGCCGATGGAGATGAGAAATCACGCTGCTATCCTGTTAAGGAACTGATAGATTCCGACTGCAACTTCGACTTGTGTAAGTTCCCGAAAGAGGATGAAGAAATCTTGCCTCCTGCCGAACTGCTTGCCGACTATTTCAAGAAGCGCAAGGCTCTTGATCATGAGATAGACAAGACATTGGCAGAGATACAACGTATATTGGGGATTGAGGTGAATGTGGACGAATTGTAATATGTGGGACAATGTTCCACAAATCTAAAGATTGGCATGGAGAATAAAGAGTTGACAAACATAAATGATGTTGCCTACCAGAAGTTGATAGACAACATAACTGCGCTATGGGGTGAGGCGAAGTCAAAAGCGGTCAATGCTGTCAATACAGAATTGCTTGAAGCAAACTGGCAGACAGGTAAATACATTGTGGAGTTTGAGCTTAAAGGTAAAGATAGAGCAGAGTATGGAAAACATTTGCTCATGAATCTTTCAAAAGATTTGACTATTAGAAATGGCAAGGGGTTCAACCGTACTAATCTCACTTATATGCGTAAGTTCTATTTGGCTTTTCCAATTTTGGGGACAGCGTCCCCAAAATTGACATGGAGCCATTACTATGAACTACTAAAGTGTGATAATTCTCTCGAAATGAAGTTCTATTTTAATGAATGTATTAAGGAAGGCTGGAAAGTTCGAGAACTGAAAAGACAGATGAAAAGTTGTCTGTTTCAGCGACTTGCACTAAGCACAGACAAGGCTGGAGTTCTTGCATTGGCTAACGAGGGGCACCAAGTACAAACTCCGCAAGACATTATCCGTGACCCATTTGTGCTTGAATTTGCTGGACTTCCCAAACAGAAACGCTATAAGGAGAGTGACTTGGAAAAGGCTCTTAAAGACCACATGGAGCAGTTCCTTTTGGAAATGGGACGTGGCTTTGCATTTGTGGGCAGACAATACTCCATGCAGATAGGGAGCCGACAGTTCAAGGTGGATTTGGTATTCTACCATTGTATTTTGAAATGCTATGTGCTGATTGACCTAAAGCGAGCAGAGATAAAGCATGGTGATATTGGGCAGATGAATCTCTACCTGAACTATTTCAAAACAGAAGTGTGTCAACCTGACGATAATCCCCCTATTGGTATAGTTTTGGGAGCAAGAAAAGACGAACTTCTGATGGAGTATGCCTTGGAGGGTATAACCAATCAATTGTTTGTGGCTCGTTACCAACTCTATTTGCCAAAGCGTGAAGAACTGCAAGCGCAACTTGACCAGCTCTTGGATGGCATGGAGGAATAACAACAATTCGCCAACAAGTTGTTGGCGAATTAGAAACAGTGATTAGTCAAGCATTGCTTGACCAATTCAAACTCAGAGGCAGTCCGATAACTTTTAAAGATACATTGAAATTATAAACAATGAACGGCAAACAATTAAAGAACAGCATATTACAATGGGCGATACAGGGAAAACTTGTACCGCAAGACCCTAACGACGAACCAGCAAGCGTATTACTTGAAAAGATTCGTCAAGAGAAAGAACGCTTGATCAAGGAGAAGAAAATCAAGCGTGATAAGAACGCATCTATTATTTACCGTGGTGAGGACAATTCCTATTATGAGAAGATGCTTGCTACGGGGGAGGTGAAGTGCATTGATGAGGAGATTCCATTTGAGATACCCCAGGGGTGGGAATGGTGCAGAATGGGAGAACTTATATCCTATCAAAATGGATATGCCTATACATCATCAGAATTGAATAAGGAAGGAAAAGGTTTACCTGTTATTAAAAGCGGAAATTTAATGACCTATGAAGTAGTACTTAAACCTAATAATGACTATGTAGAAAATCCCTCAACAAAGATGTTGGCTAGTGCTATAAAAAAGGGAGATTTATTGATGTGTTTGTCTTCTCAATCAGATAATCCAGAACCATTGGGTAAGACAGCAATATATAAAGCCAACAATACCGCCTTGCTAAACCAACGAGTTCTAAAAATGCGTCCTTGGCTTGAGGATATGTTAGATTATATGTATTACGCTATAAACTCGGAATATTTCCATTATACTGTTTCTCATCAAGGAGGTGGTTCTGCGCAGGCAAATTTGAAATTAGGGCATGTATTATCTATGCTTATTCCTTTAGCTCCATTAAAGGAAGAAATTAGAATCGTAGATAAAATAAATACAATCATGCCATTGGTTCATCAATACGAAACAACGTTTCTGAAACAAAAGAAGCTAAATTCGGAACTAAATGAAAGATTAAAGTCTGCAATTCTACAAGAAGCAATACAAGGCAAGCTTGTACCACAAATAAACGAGGAAGGAACAGCGCAAGAACTGCTTGAACAGATAAAAACAGAGAAGCAGAAACTCGTCAAAGAGGGCAAACTAAAGAAGTCAACCCTCAACGATTCTGTTATCTTCCGTTGTGACGATAACAAGTATTACGAGAAGATAGGAAAGTCGGTGCAGTGCATTGATGAAGAGATTCCGTTTGAGATACCTGAGAACTGGGTGTGGGTTCGTCTTGATGATATTTGCTCATACATTCATAGAGGAAAGTCACCCAAATATAGTGACATTAAGAAATATCCTGTTGTGGCACAAAAATGTAATCAATGGTCAGGTTTCTCTCTAGAAAAGGCTAAATTCATTGATCCACAAAGCGTGTCATCTTATAGTGAAGAACAATTCTTGAAAGACGAAGACTTAATGTGGAACTCTACAGGTTTAGGTACATTGGGAAGAATGGCTATATACGATTCACGATTTAATCCATACGAATTGGCGGTGGCAGATAGCCATGTGACTGTAATACGTCCATATAAGCACTATGCAATGGCAAAATATTTGTATTTTTATTTTTCAAGTTATACCGTACAATCTGTTATAGAAGACAAATCTGATGGCAGCACAAAACAAAAAGAGTTAGCCACGAAAACAGTAAAGGCGTATCTTGTACCTCTTCCACCATTCGCAGAGCAAAAGCGAATCGTTGAAAAGGTAAATCAATTACTGCAGTTGCTCAAATAGTTTCAACTTTTACGATTGCCCTTTGCAAGCAAAATTGTAACTGGGAGGGCAGGTTTCACATACCTGCCATCCCAGTATTTCTTGCTAAGATAAACTGTCAACCGAACTGCTTGAATAGTTTTTCTATTTGAGCAACAATGCGTTGTTGCTCTTTTAATGGGGGTAGAGGAATAAGAATATTGTCTAAAGCTTTAGAAGAAAGCCCTTGTATTCCAATACCTTTACCACCTATTCGTCCTGTTGCCTTATAGAAATAAAACAGCCAAAAGAAGAACTTTGTACAAAGTTGCTTGTAAGCACGAAGTTTGTGTATATGATTTTGGATTCTTATATCATATTGATAGTTCCATATTGCAGCACGCCCAATGTCTCCACCTTCACAGACAAGTAAATCTCCAAATGTAGCAGTGCATTTTTCTATTTCTTCATCTGTAAAACGCATCTGTTTAAGATTATCGAGTTCAAATCTATCCCAATATAGATTTGAAGTGGTAATGTAAGTCATTAATTGTCCTTTTAGATTTGACGCATTTAATGCCTTTCCTGTGCTATGTGAAAACAGTGTTCCCAAACGGCACCATTCCCATGTGTTAGGAATATCAAATGGTATTTCATCATCAACACTGATTCTCTCTTTTTTGTTAATGGTATAATACTTGTTATCGTCACCACGGAATATAACAGAATCGTTGAGGGCTGACTTCTTCAACTTACCCTCTTTAACGAGTTTCAGCTTCTTAGCTTTTATTTGTTCAAGTAGCTCATGTGCTGTACCTTCTTCTGCTATTTGTGGAACGAGTTTTCCTTGTATCGCCTCTTGTAATACAGATTTTTTCAAATACTCATTAAGTTCCACATTCATCTTATCTAAAAGTTCCTGTGACTTTGAATATTTATCAATAATCGGCATCACTAATCCTATCTTATCTACAATACGCTCTTGCTCTGCTAAAGGTGGAAGAGGAAATAATTTATTTTCCAGATAACCTACGATTATACGTTGTTGGTTTGCAGTTCCTTTGAATGTCGCTTCATCAATAAAATAAGGAGACTCCAAAAAGTACAAAACGAACCAACGATTTATAGTCTCACCATAGGTACGCAATATTTTCAACTCTGTCGTTCCTGCTCCTATACCATTGGGCAAACCCTCAAAGATTGCAGATTTTCTGTTTTGGAAACAAGGGGTAATTTTTGCAAATGCAATATCATTGTCTGCAAAGGCCGTGTAGCCAGACTTGATTTCACCCCATTCCTTCTCGTAATATCTAAATTCAGAACCATATCCTGCGGAAATTGCTTCCATAGGAATAAATGCTGCGGATGTATTGTCTTCAGCAACTACCTTTGGATTTATTTGGAAAAGGGATGAAACTCTGCACCATTCCCACCCCTGCGGAATCTCAAACGGTATCTCCTCATCAATACACTTCACCTCCCCCGTAGCAAGCATCTTCTCATAATAGGAACTCATAGAACAATACCATGCCTATTTATATGGACAACTTTATGTTTCACTAATAAACGAATAGAAATGGAATTAGACAAATTTGAAGAGTTCCTAAGCCAAGGCAATATGGCTAAGAACACGATTTCGGCATATCTGTATGCCGTGAAGGAGTTTGGCTCTCGACACAAAGAGTTGAACAAGAGAAACTTGTTGGTTTACAAGACCTACTTGATTGAGACTTACAAACCAAAGACGGTGAACCTCCGTATTCAGGCGTTGAACAAGTACCTTGTATTTGTGGGCAAGACGAAACTCCGCTTGAAGTCGGTCAAGGTGCAGCAACGTTCTTATCTGGAGAATGTCATCAGCAATGCCGACTACACCTTCTTGAAAAACAAGTTGAAGAAGGAAGACAACTTGGAGTGGTACTTTGTGGTGCGTTTCTTAGCTGCGACTGGTGCCAGAGTGAGCGAACTTGTGCAAATCAAGGTTGAGCACGTGCAAGTAGGCTATTACGACATCTACACCAAGGGTGGCAAGATACGGCGTATCTATATCCCCAAGACATTGCGCACGGAAACAGAAAAGTGGTTGCAGACACTCAACCGCACAAGTGGCTATCTCTTTCTTAATCGCTTTGGCGAGCGCATCACGACAAGAGGCATATCACAGCAGTTGAAGAACTATGCGATGAAGTATGGCTTGAATGAAAAAGTGGTGTACCCTCACTCGTTCCGCCATCGTTATGCCAAGAATTTCTTGGAGAAGTTCAACGACATTGCCCTGCTTGCAGACCTTATGGGGCATGAAAGCATCGAAACGACACGTATCTATCTGCGAAGAAGCAGCATTGAGCAACAAGAAATCGTAGATAAGGTTATCACTTGGTAAAATGCCAATAAAGGTTTATAGGAATAAGAGTAGAAAGAAATGCAGGTCTCTTTCTACTCTATCCATGTAAAACGTTTTGTCATATGACATGCATATATCTCCACAAGAGGGTGTGTCATAAATCAACAGCTCGCAAGTCCGTTAGGCGTTAGGAACGCCTAGCGGACTTGCGTATCTCCCTAACGCCTAACGGAAAGAAACTATTGCATATACAACTTTATTTTCGTCCAAAATACCTTTGTTCCTGATAATCATCCAATATGTCATTCATCACATCATTGAAGCCTAGCCCTTTACCTTTGCTTTACCCTTCGACCAGCATTTTCAATTCCACTACGCGCCGGCGACCGTTGGTTCAGGGCGTGTGGGACATAAAAGAACTAAAAAGATATCAGCGTCATCTGCGAATTGAAAAACAGATTAGTACCATCAAAAAAGCTATCCCAAATTCTACGATATGGACTTCTTGGTGATATACTCTGTACAAGACAATTAGTATCTAGAACTATTTTTTCCATAAAACTACTTTTTCAGCATTGCATGTAAGTCCTGATGGCGAAGTTCATCAAGCTTTGCCTGATTCAGCTTGCCTGAATCCCAAAGTGCCTCCAAACATGTATCAGCTTTCTTACGAAAGTAATCACTCAAAACAGTTTTCACCTCAGAAAGCCTTTCTTCAGAACCATCAAAAGCAAACATCTTTAATAGATGTTGTTGAACCGGATTAAACATTGTTGTTTCCATAACTTTTAATTTAAACGTTTAACTTTTCGCCACAAAAATACGCTTTTTCTCGAAACCACCAAGAAATTTGCAATAAATCTGCCAATCCCCCCGAAAATCAGTTTGCCTAACCTCATTCCTGTATCTGCGAAATTCCACCCGCACAGGGTGAAAATACGATATCAGTGGAATCCGACAACCGACGGATTCCACTTTTTAATTAAAAAAACCAATTCAAAAGTATTATTTGTTAAAAAAGTAACTATCATCGAAGGCTGCTTCGATAAGGCGTTGCTTCACTCGGGCGTATTCTTCCAGATCTTCGATAAAGTACCGAAGAGCTGAAACAATCCTCACATAAACACTGAGCCGATAATCGCCCTTACCCTTTTAGATTGCAAAAATGTTTTCCTTATGCAT
>ENA-USTZ01000922-USTZ01000922.1-human-gut-metagenome-genome-assembly--contig:-NODE-922-length-12055-cov-3.389881_pt1 | contig 12055 bp, 10 predicted proteins | sample MGYA00250049_ERZ773375 | MGnify/ENA primary metagenome ERZ773375 (study PRJEB29103, sample SAMN06111956) | human gut metagenome | biome: human gut; feature: ankylosing spondylitis patient; material...
GGAAAAAACTGCTGGGCATTTATATGCCGTGGATGAAGCTGGATGGCGAGATCCCGTTCTACAGCGAGGGTGAGGGCTGGCAGCGCCAGAAGCATATTTACGAAAGCCCCTTCTATTATATTGACTACTGCCTGGCACAGACCGTCAGCCTGCAGTTCTGGGCCATGCTGCAAAAGGACCGCGCCAACGCGTGGGAGCACTACATGGCATACACCCGCCAGGGCGGCAGCTGTGTGTTTACCGAGCTGCTGAAAAACGCCGACCTGGTCAGCCCCTTTGAGGAAAGCTGCCTGCGCGGCGTCAGCGAGGCGGCCAAGGCGTGGCTGGACAGCTACGACCTGACGGTGCTTGTCTGATTGCGGACCGCCAGCGCGAGAAGAAAAAGAAGCGCGCCTATCTCGACGACTTTGAAAAGGATCTGAACGGCAATTATCAGTATCGCGGCGCGCATTACCGCTATGCGGGCGAGCACCCTCACAGCAGGGTGCTGGCTTTGCTGTGGCTGTTTTGCGGCGGCGGGGCTGCGCTGACCGTCGGCGCGGGCGCACTGCCCGGGGCCACGGCCCACGCACCTGTGTACCTGCTGCTGCCCTACATGGCGGCACTGGTGCTGGCGCTGTATGCGGTGGTGCTGCTGGTGCGGCTGACCCGTGGCGGCGCGCGTGTGCGGGCTTATATCCACGAACAGACCGCACAAAAATTGCCCTCTTTATGCAGGGCGACAGCGGTACTCTGCGCTGCTGCCTCCGCGGGGCAGGGGGTGGCTGTGTTTGCAGCGGACGCACAGCTGCTTTGGGGAATGCAAGGTGTTTTTATACTTTTTGAACTGCTCTCCTGCGCTGCTTTTGTCGCTGCTGCGCGGCTCCTCAAGCGGATGCCGTGGGAAAAAGAAGAATAATTATACATTATTATAATAGAGCGTGCTCCGCAGAAAAAACGCAGGGCACGCTTTTTTTAGATGAGCAGGAAAAGTCTTCCCCCAGGGGGAAAAAGACTTTTGGGGGTCACAAAATTTTTCTCTCAAATTCGGCAAAAGGTACAAAAAGCAGCAAAAGCGTGATTTATGGTTGACTTTTTGTCAATTTTAAGGTATCTTATAAGCTAAGCCATTATCGACAAGTGTACGCTGTAAAGAGATACAGGGTGCGGAGAGGGGGGTTCCCCTTTCTCGTGTTGCGCTCTTGGGGAGCGCAATATTGATTTGTGGGTGAGGGCAAATTTATAGGAGGTTTTACCACATGAAAAACACCAAGCAAGCCATTGCACTGGCATCTGCTGCCGCTCTCAGCGTCGCCATGCTGGCAGGCTGCGGCGGTGCTGCTTCTTCCGCTGCGACTGCGTCCAGTGAGGGTACCAGCACGGCCACTGCCGAGGCATCCACCACTGCCGCTTCCGACGGTACGCTCGTTCTGGCCGAGACCGGCTTTGAGAGCAAGTTCAGCCCCTTCTTCGCCGCTTCTGCCTCTGACCAGGATGTCATCGACCTGACCCAGATCGCCCTGCTGGGCGCTGACCGTAAGGGTGAGATGGTCCTGAACGGCATCGAGGGCGAGACCCGCGAGTACAACGGCACTGACTACACCTACCACGGCCCTGCCGACTGCGTTGTCACCGAGAACGCCGACGGCACCGTTACCTATGACATCAAGCTGCGCGAGGACCTGAAGTTCTCCGACGGCGAGCCTGTCACCATCGACGACGTCATCTTCTCGATGTATGTTTTCCTCGATCCTACGTATGATGGTTCTGCAACCATGTACTCCACCCCCATCGTTGGTCTGGACGAGTACCGCAGCTCCATGACCACGCTGTCCAAGCTGATCGCTGAGGCCGGCGAGGACAACACCGACAACACGAACTTCACTGCCGAGCAGCAGAAGGCTTTCTGGGACGCTGTCAACGACGGCGGTGTGAAGTTTGCCCAGGAGATCATCGACTACTGCGTTGAGAACGGCGCTGCCGCCGACGCTAACGATGCTGCCGGTGCCGCCTCCGCCTGGAACCTGGGCGAGCTGCCCGCAGGCGCAACCGCGAAGGATATGTTCGAGCTGATCGGCGCGAACTACGACTGGAACTTCTCTTCCATGGAGGCCGAGACTGCCGGTTCCAAACTGTCTGACCTGATCCCCGAGGACGTCTACGCCTACTCCACCACCGGTGTCAACGTCGGTGACGCCGTTGCTTCTGTGGCCGGTATCGTCAAGACCGGTGACTACAGCATGACGCTGACCACCACCGAGCTGTCCACCACCATGATCTACCAGCTGCAGATGCCCATCGCCCCGCTGCACTACTACGGCGATGAGAGCCTGTACGACTACGACAACAACTCCTTCGGCTTTGCCAAGGGCGACCTGAGCAGCGTCCGCGCCAAGACCAGCGCTCCCATGGGTGCCGGTATGTTCACCTTCTCCAAGTACAGCGACGGTGTTGTCTATCTGGATGCCAACCCCTCCTACTATGACGGCGCACCCAAGGTCGCCCACGTCAACATGAAGGAGACCCAGGAGGCCGATAAGATCACCGGCGTTCAGGCTGGCACCATCGACATTTCCGATCCTTCCTACTCTCTGGAAGTTGCTGACCAGATCGCCGACATCAACGGCGCCGAGGGTGAGGACGGCCCCGTCATCACCACCCGCCTGAAGGACTACCGCGGCTACGGCTACATCGCCCTGAGCGCCAAGAACGTCAACGTCGGCGGCGACCCCTCCTCCCAGGCCTCCAAGGACCTGCGCAAGGCCATCATGACCGTCATCGCCGCTTACCGCGATGAGGGCATCGACTCCTACTACGGCGACACCGCCACCGTCATCAACTACCCGATCTCCAACACCTCCTGGGCTGCCCCGTCCGTCACCGACGACGGCTACCAGATCGCCTACTCCACCGACGTGGACGGCAACGAGATCTACACCTCCGACATGAAGAGCGAGGACAAGTACGCCGCCGCTCTGCAGGCTGCCCTGGGCTACTTCGAGGCTGCCGGTTACACCGTCGCGAACGGCCAGATCACTGCCGCTCCCGCCGGTGCCAAGATGGAGTATCAGATCAACATCGGTGCTTCCGGCAACGGTGATCACCCCTCCTTCCAGACCCTGACCAACGCTGCCGCCGCTCTCAAGACCATCGGCTTCACCCTGACTGTCAACGATATGGCCAACGCTTCTGACCTGTTCGCTTCTTACCAGTCCGGCGCTGCCGAGGGCTGGGTCGCAGCCTGGCAGTCCACCAATGACCCCGATATGTACCAGCTGTACCACAGCCAGGGCGCTACCAACTACTACGCCATCAACGACACTGACCTGGATGAGCTGATTATGGCTGCCCGCGCGACCACCGACCAGGAGGTCCGCAAGACCATGTACAAAGAGGCCATGGAGATCATCCTGGATTGGGGCGTCGAGCTGCCCGTCTACCAGCGCAGCGAGGCTACGATCTTCTCCACCGAGCGTGTCAATATCGACACCATCGCGAAGGATCAGACCCCGTACTGGACCTACAAGTCTGAGCTGAACAACCTCGAGCTGAACTAAGTTCAACTTACCGTTGTGAAAGCAGGTGACCGCCCGCCAAGGGCGGTTGCTTGCTGTATTGGACGAACCGAGGAAAGGGGGAGCGGGCAGCCTGTGCGGGCGCATATAGAATGCGCCCCTACGAATGCGCTGCCCTGTAGGGGCCGGGCATGCCCGGCCCTCTGCCCGGCGGTAATCGCCATTCTTCCCCCTATACCACTAATATGGTCGTCCCACTCCCACGCAGGGCGTCGTCCCTGCGTGGGATGGGGATGCCCACATTACGGCATTTCCCTGCAAAATAAACGCGGTTTAACCGTGCAAGGAAGGAACGAAAACTCTTGCGAAACTACATCATCAAGCGTGTCGCGCAGTCGGTACTGATCCTGTTCTGTGTCATGTTCATTATCTATGCGCTGATCCGCAGCCTGCCCAGCTCCTTTGCCGAGACAATGGCAATGCAGCTGGCTCAGGCCCCCGGCGCCAAGCCCTATGAGGAATGGCTTGCCCAGCTCAACGCTTCCTACGGCCTTGACCTGGACATCGTCCCCGGCTTCTTCACCTGGCTGAGCAAAGCCGTTGTCGGCAACTTCGGCGACAGCTGGAAGTGGAACGTGCCTGCCACCCAGAAATTCACCGAGGTCATCGGCCTGTCTGTCATCATGGGCGGCATCTCCTTTGTGCTGTCCCTCGTGATCGCCGTGCCCCTCGGCGTGCTGGCTGCTACCAAGCAGTACAGCCGCGCGGACTATGTCATCACCTCTGTGGCGCTGGTCGGTATTTCGCTGCCCACCTTCTTCTTTGCCACGCTGCTCAAGCTGTTCTTCTCGGTCAAGCTCGGCTGGTTCGACCTGTACGGCCTCGTCGGACGCGATTACGCCCAGCTGGATTCGATGGGCCAGTTCCTGGACAAGGCCAACCATCTGGTCCTGCCCATCGTCACGCTGGTCATTGTCTCCATCGGCGGTTACATGCGCTATACCCGCACGAACATGCTCGAGGTCCTGAACGCCGACTACATCCGCACGGCCCGCGCCAAGGGCCTGTCGGAGCGCACGGTCATCTATAAGCACGCCTTCCGCAACACGCTGATCCCGCTGGTCACGATCATCGGCGGCAGCCTGCCCGGCCTGTTCAGCGGCGCCCTCATCACCGAGACACTGTTCTCCATCCCGGGCATCGGCTACGTCTCTTACCAGTCCATGGTCGCGGGCGACATCCCGTTCACGATGTTCTACCTGTCCTTCATGGCGGTGCTGACGCTGGCCAGCAACCTGCTGACCGATATTCTGTACGGCGTGGTCGATCCGCGCGTGCGCATTTCTTAAAGAAAGGAGACTGCACACCCATGAGCGAAAATACGCAGAACCAGAACCCGAAGCAGGAGCAGTACTCCCTGAACGATGACCGCCGCGTCAAGGTTTTGTCCCCGGGCGCGCTCGTCGCCAAGCGGTTCTTCCGCAACCGTCTGGCTGTCGTCGGCCTGTCCATTCTGGTGGCCATGTTCCTGTTCTCCTTCGTCGGCGGCCTTGTCAGCCCCTACGGCCAGGACGAGCAGTTCTTCACCTACACCCAGATGTCCAAGGAGTTTGTCGGCGTTACCCGCAACGATACGATGCGCTTTGTTGTGGCCGATGGGCAGAACTTCGGCTCCATCGCCCAGAGCAAGGCACTGGAGGCCGTCAAGAAGGGCAATACGGAATTCAACTATAAGGATGTTGACTACACCGTCGACATCCAGAGCGACGACTTTTACGTTGTCTACCAGGGCAGGGACATCATGGGCTACGCCAGCCGCGACCTCGTGAACGAGGCCGACGGTGCGCCGAAGTTCAGCTTTGACGTCAAGCTGGCTGCCCTGACCGCCATGGCGGCAGGGGAGAAGGAGTTCGCCGCCGACGGCGTGGACTACACCCTCGACGCGGACGGCAACATCCTCGCAGGCGGTGAGGAGCTGGGCTACGTCAGCCGCTTCGTCGTCTCCGCCGCCGATTCCAGCGTCGTCGTCACCCGTGACTTCAAGGACCGCCTCGAGGAGGCCATCGACGACAACGCTGCCAAGTTCAATTACACCGACGCCGAGGGCAACGAGGCCGAGTATGACATTGTCTACGACGCCTCCACCAAGGTCTGGAGCGTCAAGCAGATGACCGAGACCTACGTTTATGACCGCTACGCCGCCCCCAGCAAAGAGCACTGGCTCGGCACCGATACGAACGGTATGGATATGCTGACCCGCCTGATGTACGGCGGACGTGTCTCGCTGATCATCGGCTTCATCGTTGTTGTCATTGAAGCGTCCCTCGGCATCCTGATGGGCGGCATCTCCGGTTACTTCGGCGGCTGGATCGACAACATTATTATGCGTATCGTCGATGTTTTCTACTGCATCCCCTCGATGCCCGTCATCATCATCATCGGTGCGGCCATGGACGCGATGCGTGTCGATTCCTGGAAGCGCATGATGTACCTGATGCTGATCCTGGGCTTCCTCGGCTGGCCGAGCATTGCCCGTCTGGTCCGCGGCCAGATCCTCTCCCTGCGCGAGCAGGAGTTCATGCTGGCTACCGAGGCCTGCGGCATCAACGTCTGGCACCGTATCTTCCGCCACCTGATCCCCAACGTCATCCCGCAGCTGATCGTCACCTGCACCATGGGTCTCGGCTCCACCATCCTGACCGAAGCCACCCTGTCCTTCCTGGGCCTGGGCGTCAAATACCCGTTTGCCTCCTGGGGCAACATCATCAACGATGTCAACAATGCCTACGTTATGACCAACTACCTGTTTATCTGGATCCCCGCCGGTGTCTGCCTGCTGCTCACCGTTCTGGGCTTCAACTTTGTGGGTGACGGTCTGCGCGACGCCTTTGACCCCAAGATGAAACGCTGATTGGAAGGAGAAACACACGATGGCTAAAAATCAGGACGGATACCTTTCCGCCAAAGAGTCGCGGCGTATCTCCAAGGAAAACCGCCGCATCACGGACCAGTACGAAAAGCGCCGCAAGCGCCGCAACGTGCCCGAGTCCGAGTACACCACCCAGATGAAGGACCCCGCCAACGCGGTGGAGTTCGATAACCTGCACACCTACTTCTTCACCGACACCGGCGTCGTCAAGAGCGTCGACGGCGTCTCGTTTGAAGTGCCCATCGGCAAGACCGTCGGCGTCGTCGGCGAGTCCGGCTGCGGCAAGTCTGTCACCAGCCTGTCCCTGATGCAGCTTTTGCAGCGCCCCCAGGGCCAGATCGTCGAGGGTGCCATCCGGCTGAACCTCGGCAATGACAAGGCCTACGACATTGCCAAGACCCCGGCGGACAAGATGCAGGGCCTGCGCGGCAACTATATCTCGATGATCTTCCAGGAGCCTATGACAAGCCTGAACCCGGTGTTCCGCATCGGTGCCCAGATCGACGAGGTCATCGCCCTGCACGAGGGCGAGGGCAAGACGAAGGAGGACATCAAGAAGCGCACCATCGAGATGCTCGAGATGGTCGGCATCGCCAACAGCGAGGGCGTCTACGCGATGTACCCCCATGAGCTGTCCGGCGGTATGCGCCAGCGCGTCATGATCGCCATGGCGCTGGCCTGCAACCCGAAGATCATCATTGCCGACGAGCCGACCACCGCGCTGGACGTGACGATCCAGGCACAGATCCTCGACCTGCTGCGCAGCCTGAAGGACCGCATCAATTCGTCCATCATGCTCATCACGCATGACCTGGGCGTCATTGCCGAGATGGCCGACTATGTCGTCGTCATGTACGCGGGCCGTGTCGTCGAGAAGGGCACTGTCGAGGAGATCTTTGCCCACCCGAGCCACCCCTACACCATCGGCCTGATGGCGTCCAAGCCCGTTGTCGGCAAAAAAGTGGACCGCCTGTACTCCATCCCCGGCAAGGTCCCCAACCCCGTTGATATGCCGAACTACTGCTACTTCAAGGACCGCTGCGAGCTGCAGCTGCCCTGCTGCAGCGGCGAGTACCCCTGCGAGATCAGCCTGTCCCCGACGCACAAGGTCAGCTGCTACCGCTACTATGAAGAAAACAGAAAGGCGGGTGAGTGACGCATGGCAAACAAGGGTAAGCACCTGATTGAAAACGATTACACCCCCGTCACCTATGACCCTCAGTATATCCTGATGGTCAACCACCTCAAGAAATATTTCCCCATCAAGGGCGGCCTGCTGTCCCAGACCGTGGGCCACGTCAAGGCCGTGGACGGCGTGACGTTCAACCTGCGCCGCGGCTGCACGATGGGCCTTGTTGGCGAGTCCGGCTGTGGCAAGTCCACCACGGGCCGCACGATCCTGCGCCTGGGCGGCGAAAAGACCGGCGGCCAGGTGCTGTTCAACGGCAAGGAGGTCTACGACATGACCCCCGCCGAGATGCGTGAGCTGCGCACCAAGATGCAGATCATCTTCCAGGACCCGTTCTCCAGCCTGTCCCCGCGTCTGCCCGTCGGCGAGATCATCGGCGAGGCCGTGCGCGAGCACAACCTTGTGCCGAAGAACGAGTTCGACGACTATATTGACCAGGTCATGGACGACTGCGGCCTGCAGCCCTACCACAAGACCCGCTACCCGCACGAGTTCTCCGGCGGCCAGCGCCAGCGTATCTGCATTGCCCGTGCGCTGGCCCTGAACCCCGAGTTCGTCGTCTGCGATGAGCCGGTCTCCGCGCTGGACGTCTCCATTCAGGCGCAGATCATCAACCTGCTGAAATCCCTGCAGGAAAAGCGCAACCTGACGTATCTTTTCATCTCCCACGATCTGTCCGTCGTCGAGCATATCTCCGACACTGTCGGCGTTATGTACCTGGGCAATCTGGTGGAGTACGGCGAGACCGACGACATTTTTGCCCACCCGCTGCACCCCTACACCAAGGCGCTGTTCTCGGCCATTCCCATCCCGGACCCGACTGTCAAGCGCGAGCGCGTGGTGCTGCAGGGCTCCATCCCGTCCCCGGCCAACCCGCCGTCCGGCTGCAAGTTCCACACCCGCTGCCCCTATGCCACGGAGCGCTGCAAGACCGAAGCGCCGAAGCAGCGTGAGGTCGAGCCGGGCCATTACGTGGTCTGCCATCTGTACGAAAAATGAGGAAGCGCGACGACTTCGAGGACGATGGCCGCACCATCGCCGATATGAGCGGCATCGGCCCTGCGCCGACGCTGCGCCCCCACCGCCGCAAGGCGGACGCCCCGCCCCCGGAGCCGGCGAATGACCGTCCCTGGGAGCAGGCCCCCGACTGGACGCCCAAAGAAAAATTTTGGGCCGTCATGGGTGTGCTTGAATTGCTTATAAAGCTCCACGCCCACTTGCGGACGAATGTTTTCACCAATAGAATAAGGGTGTGCCAAAGGCTGTGTAACACCTGCGTTGATACCAACCGACCAATTGTCGGTAAATTTGGTACCCGTAAGTGCATTCTCTGCACCGGCACTCATAAGTGAACCTGCTAAAATCAGCGTCAAAAATCCTTTTTTCATAAAAACATTTTTTAATTCTATTAGTATAGAACAATATACAACACAAAAGGTTCGCAAACGTGCGAAAATAATTCTACAAACTCCGCCATTTAGACGTGAAAACAACTGGAATTTATTATCTTCGCAGTGTCAATAAAAATTGCAGACTTTTTTTTATGGAATCCATCGAAAAAACGGAAAAATTAGACCATCGTCACTACATCGCATTGCTGAACAACGTAAAGAAACGCGTTGACTTAGCCCAACAACGGTTGGCAGCAACTGCCAATGAAGAAATGCTGCGAATGTACTGGGATATTGGAGAGATGCTACATGCCAGCCAAAAATCAGACGGATGGGGCAACAAGACCTTGCAACGGCTGTCGACCGACATCAAAAATGAGTATTCCGACGTAAAGGGTTTCTCTGTAAGAAATCTGCAATGTATGATTCAGTTCTATCTGGAATATGAAAAAAATCTCACTTCAACTAAATCAAAAAAAGCAATTGCGCAATCAGTGACTGCGCAATTGCCCACATTGCCAGTCAAACACCTGTCATGGACTCACAATATTTTGCTAATTCAAAAAGTAAAAGACATCAACGCAAGATATTGGTATATGACACAATGCTTAAAATCCCATTGGAATGTCCGCTATCTTTCTGAAGCCATAAGCCTAAACCGCTATGGTTCAATCGGAGCGCTCGCCAACAACTTTGACGAAACCATGCCATCCATTGACGCAACAAGGACGAAAGCGCTGCTAAAAGATCCATACATATTTGACATGCTTACATTTTCAGACCAATACAACGAACGAGACGTTGAAATCGGATTAGTCAAACACATTGAACAATTCCTAGTTGAAATGGGGGCTGGTTTTGCATTCATGGGGCGTCAATATCACATCTGCGTTTCTGGTGACGACTATTATATCGACATTCTCATGTACAACACTTTTATACATCGATATCTGGTCATTGAATTAAAAGCTTCAGAGTTTAAGCCCGAATACGTTGGAAAATTGAATTTCTACTGTTCTGCCATCGACGACTTGCTGTGCCGAGACGGAGACAACCCAACAATTGGGCTATTGCTCTGCAAAACTAAAGACAATATAAAAGCCGAGTATGCTCTTAGGGGACTGCACAAGCCCATTGGCATATCAGACTATGAGCTTGGACAGACATTGCCGGTTGACTTCCGCGGCAAACTTCCAAGTATAGAAGAACTGGAATCCGAATTTCAAGATTTTAAATAGCAATCAAACAATATGGAACCTATCGAAAAAACGGAAAAATTAGACAAGGTCGACTTGCAGATTCTACGCACGCTGCAAGGCAACGCCCGACTGACAATCAAGGAACTCGCGCAACAGGTCAACCTGTCGTCGACCCCTGTGTTTGAACGGTTGAAACGCATGGAAAGCCGAGGATATATCCAAAAATACATCGCCGTACTCAATGCCGCCAAACTCAACCAAGGCTTTGTGGTGTTCTGCAACGTCAAGATGCGGCAGCTGAACCGCGACATCGCCGCCGAATTCACCAAGATTGTGCAAGGCATACCGGAAGTGACCGAATGCTACAATATCAGCGGCAGCTTCGACTACCTGCTGAAAATCCACGCCCCCGATATGAAATACTACCAGGAGTTTGTGCTCAATGTGCTTGGCACGGTGGAGAATCTTGCATCGGTAGAAAGCGTATTCGTAATGGACGAGCTGAAGCACGAATACGGCATACACATCTAAAATCCACGCTTATTTTGAATGTTTGGCGTGAGCTGCCCGCAGACGGTTGTGATAGCCACGCTTCTTGTAGCTCGGGCCGTTATAATGGCGGGCGAAATTGTGCCAGTCTTTTTTTTTCAGGTATTTCACCAAATCACGGTTGATGCAGAATTGCGCGAACAGCTCAAGCTGCTCAGCCTCCGACTGCGACATCCGCTCGACAAATTCATCCACCGTAGCGCATCCGCAACTCTTCCAGTTGAATCCGCCAATCTGAAACATCCCCCAGAACGCAGACTTGTTTGCCACGTCGCGGCTTATCGTGCGCGCCGATTCGAGCCGTGCCCACTGCGCGTTGCCGTATGACCCGTATTTGCGAGTGTTTACAGGCTTGAAGCACACATAGCTTGTGTATTTTCCATATTTGATTCCCGCTTGCGACAGCTGTCTCTTAAACATCGTGAGGTCGAAGTTTATCAACGGTTTTCCCGGCGACACGAATCCCTTGTGCGACTTTCCCGCCTCTATCTCCACCACGGCTTTCATCGTGGCGATGTCAACACCCAGCTCATCCGCCACCTTCTTGTAGTCTTCATCCGTCAGACGCTCATAGCGAGCATTGTCAGCCGACGGCGCCACAGAGTCAGGCGCGGTTGCTACAGTGTCGGTAGGCAACGGTATGGCGGCGTTGTCGGTTGATTGAGGACGCGGGCATGCCATCAGTGCTATCGCCGATGCCACAATAAGAGATATCAGTATTACCGATTTTTCCATAGTCGTGGTTTGATTAATGTTTGGAACATACAAAAAAGACGGGTGTTTTATCCGCCGTGACAAGCGTGTCACCAAGACAAAACACCCGTAATTGGGTTATTGTTCAACCAGATGCTATTATTTCTCGTCAGCCATCATCTCAAGGATGCGGCGCAAGTGGTTCCAGCATTTGTCGACAGCCGGGATGTGCATCGACTCCTTAGGAGTGTGCACGTCGCGCAATGTCGGGCCGAAAGAAATCATGTCAAGCTTCGGATTGTTGAGCAGGAAGTTTCCACACTCAAGTCCGGCATGGAGAGCAGTGCAGAGCGGAGTGATTCCATAAAGCTCCTCATAAGCCTTCACAGCCACCTTGAGGATTTCAGAATTCATGTTAGGAGTCCATCCTGGATATCCGTCGCCTTGCTCCACACGCGCGCCACTAAGATCGAAGTGCGCGTAAATCTGACCGGCGATGTCGTATTTGCGGCTCTCCTCCTCGCTGCGCTGCGAAGTGGTGACCGTAATCACATGCTTGTCGCGGTCCATGCGGATAAGCGCCGTGTTGGTCGAAGTGTTGACCATACCCT
>ENA-USTZ01000926-USTZ01000926.1-human-gut-metagenome-genome-assembly--contig:-NODE-926-length-12026-cov-4.250649_pt1 | contig 12026 bp, 10 predicted proteins | sample MGYA00250049_ERZ773375 | MGnify/ENA primary metagenome ERZ773375 (study PRJEB29103, sample SAMN06111956) | human gut metagenome | biome: human gut; feature: ankylosing spondylitis patient; material...
TCCATTCAGAAAGATGCGGCAGGTCTTGTGACAGAGAATGTCCTTGCTGGATTCTATGGAGGATTTAAATTCCACAAATGGAACCTTTGTGAATAATGAGGTGCTCGCGTACAAGCAGAAGAAGCAGCTCAAGTCAAATGATATCATCAGATTTGCCGATGTTAAGTACCGGTTTGTATAATTGTTGCAAATAAGCTCCTTAAAATTTATAATAAGAAGAAAGTATTTAACAGGAAAATTAAGGAGACCCCACAGATTTGCAGAATATAAAAAGATTTGATGATAAACCATATATGACAATTGGCATAATAGTGGTAAATATAATAGTTTTTGTGCTGATGAGTTTATCAGGCAGCACACTTGATGCACAGTATATGGCTGCCCACGGAGCCATGTATCCTGAGTATATAAAGGATGGCCAGTATTGGAGACTGCTCACTTCTATGTTTATGCATTTTGGATTGATGCATATACTTAACAATATGGTGGTTTTAGGCGCTGTCGGTCAGATAGTCGAGAAGGCTATGGGACATGTGAAGCTTCTGATTATATTTCTTGTGTCAGGCATGTGTGGAAGTGTATTATCGTACATCGTTATGCTTTATAATAATGACTTTGCGGTATCGGCAGGCGCCTCCGGGGCGATATTTGGTCTGGTGGGAGCACTTGTGTGGATAGTTATAGCAAACAGAGGCTTTTATGAGGGCATCAGCAGACAGCAGGCTGTATTTATGGTTATACTGATGATATACTATGGAGTTTCAACGCAGGGAGTGGACAATTGGGCTCATGGAGGCGGACTCGCAGGCGGATTTGTTATTTCAATTGTTTTATATCGCAAAAAGAGATATAATAAATATAGTATCAACTAGAAATTAATGGTAGGAGAAGCTACATGAAGATAAATATTTATTATGGTGGAAGAGGCTTACTGGACGATCCGACACTGTATGTGATAAGCAGGATAGAAAATGTGCTAAAGGAGCTCCGCGTAAAGGTGGAGAGATACAATATCTATGAGCACAAGAATGAAATAGCCACATTGCCACAGACCTTTAAGGATGTAGATGGAATCATTCTCGCAACGACGGTTGAGTGGCTTGGCATAGGCGGATACATGCAGCAGTTCCTTGATGCATGCTGGCTCTACGGTGATAAGGAAAAGATAAGCAATACATATATGCAGCCTATTGTCATGTCTACCACATATGGAGAGCGCGAGGCAGAGACTACACTATGCAATGCATGGGAGATACTTGGCGGTCTGCCGTGCTCAGGGTTATGCGGATATGTAGAGGATATTACTACGTTTCAGCTCAATAAGGAGTATAATCTCATAATAGAAAAACGCGCGGAGAATCTGTATCGCACGATATCCCAGAAGATTAAGAGCCTGCCTACAAGCAATCAGGCAGTGAAGCAAAGTGTACTCAGGACACAGCAGCTCAATCTCACCCCACAGGAGAGCGAGCAGCTGTCGAAGTATGTGTCTGATGATACATATGTAAAGCAGCAGAAGGAGGATATCGAGGAGCTTGCAACCATGTTCAAGGACATGCTCGGGCAGCAGGCATCTACAGATGACATGCCATATATAAAGGAGCTTGAAGCACATTTTATTCCGCTTCGTGAATTCAAAGCCTGCTATTCATTTAATATAGAGGGCATTAAAAATCCATTATATATAAAGGTGGATGAGGATAAGCTGGATATACACTATGGCGAAGAGGATATAGTGGATGTATACGCCAAATTTTCGAAGAGTATCATGGAGTCTATAATAGATGGTCACATGACCTTCCAGAGAGCATTTATGACCGGAGAAATGACAGCAAAAGGCAATTTCAAGACACTGCGCATGCTTGATCAGATATTTCCGTTTTAATGGGCTTTTTGATTCTTAACAGTTACAAAATAATTATATATATGAGGTGACAAAGATGAAAGATGACAACTGTATTTTCTGTAAACTGGCAAATGGGGATATCCCGACTAATTCAATCTACGAGGATGATGATTTCAAGGTAATACTCGATGCAAGTCCTGCTACAAAGGGACATGCACTTATCCTTCCAAAGCAGCATTATGCAAATATTTTTGAGATTGAGGATGAGACACTTGCCAAGGCAGCAAAGCTTGCAAAGAAGATTATGACACACGAGAAGGATGTGCTTGGCTGTGAAGGCTACAACCTGGTACAGAACAATGGCGAGGTGGCAGGCCAGACAGTATTCCATTTCCATATGCACCTGATTCCAAGATATGAGTCAGATGACAATAAAAATGTCATAGAGTGGAATCACAAGGAGTTCACTGATGACGAGATGAAGAAAATCTGCGACGAGATGAGCATGTAGTAGTTATTATATATTATGATATGAGGGTCAAAAGGTATTTTGCCCCTCATTTATGATTAATCAGATTATTGAAAAACAAAAAGCCCGGATATGCAAATGTAGTTCATATCCGGGCTTTTTCTTTTTTATGATATGCAATGACGCTTTAAACAGACTCTGACCCTATGACGACTTCTTCACCTGAGAGTTAATCAAATCAATGATAGTGGCGATGGAATCCATCTGACCGCTTTTTGCCATGGCATCCTTATATTTATCCCTGTTGCCGTACACCTCTTTTACTGCGCTAAGCAGAGAATCCTTTGTGAGCTCCTCCTCCTCGATGACATATGAAAAGCCCTGCTTTTTGAAGGATTTTGCATTTAATACCTGGTCTCCGCGGCTGGCAGCAGCAGAAAGAGGAATCAGGATGTTTGGCTTGTGCAGAGCAAGCAGCTCGCAGATGGAGTTGGCTCCGGCTCTTGAAATAGCCATGTCAGCCAGAGCAAACATGTCGGTGAGCTCAGTATTGGCGTACTCAAACTGTGCATAGCCTGTGATTCCGGCAAGCTTGTTGTCCAGATTGCCCTTTCCGCAGAGGTGAATCACATAGAAATCCTTTAGGAGCTCTGGAAGAATCTCACGGACAGCTTCATTAACCTTTTTAGAGCCGAGGCTTCCTCCGATGATGAGGATGACAGGCTTATTGTGGTCAGGAAAATTACAAAGCTTTATGGCATTTTCGGCAACGCCGCTAAAAAGCTCGCGTCTGATAGGTGATCCGGTGAGCACAGCCTTGTCTGCAGGCAGATATTTCATGGTCTCAGGGAAATTGCAGCAGACCTTTTTGGCACCCTTTATGGCGATTTTATTGGCAAGTCCCGGGGTGATATCCGACTCGTGGATGATGGCAGGCACATGGCAGTGCTTTGCGGCAAGCACGACAGGTACGGAAACGAAACCACCCTTAGAAAATACTACATCAGGCTTGAGTTTTTTCATGAGGCTTACAGCCTGACCGTAGCCCTTTAACACGCGGAACGGGTCTGTAAAGTTCTTCCAGTCAAAGTATCGGCGCAGCTTTCCTGATGAAATGCCGTGGTAGGGAATCTTTTGGGCTTCGATCAGCCCCTTCTCCATTCCGTTTACTGAGCCAATGTATTCGATATCGTATCCGGCCTCCTTAAGTGCCGGCATAAGAGCTATATTTGGAGTGACATGACCTGCAGTACCGCCGCCTGTCATAACTATTTTCTTCATATATATGTATCCTTTCTTGCATTCCTGTTTGTCTCATATTTATATTATACTCAACACAATAAAAGTCAATACCAAGTTACCGGTGAAAGTTTGCCCTGTAATACCAGACAAATGTCGAAACTTGCGACCGATAGGAACTGTTAAGTTCAAGTGAATTGGTTATAATAATCAATAGTACATCATCCTGCGTTATAGGTTAAGTTAAATTTTGAATGATGTATCGGAAAAAGAATAGTAGGGAGGACACATTAATATGGAATTATCAATGGACAATATGGACATCATGGCAGGAGGCATACTTGCGATAATGCTTGCACTTTTCATGCTGACAGTCATTGTGACCTTGATTGCACTCTCACACAGGATAAGACTTTTGAGCAACGAGATTTATAAAATAGAAAAACAGGTGAGCGACTACATAGACGAGCTGTCGAGAAGCGAAAGCGACAAGCTGGAGATAGAGCATAAGGCACATCAGAATGGGGTGATTTCATCGGTGCTTCAGGAGATTTTTCCATGAAATTTGACAAAATGCTATTACTGTGATATTATACCGACTGTAACAAAGTTGTAACAAATGCAACATAGGTGTAATAAACGTAACAAAAACAACATATACTACACCATATGGAGGATTATATGAAGCTAAACAAAAAAGTAATCGATAGCATTACGGTCTGTGGACTGTGCGCCATGCTGACGGTTACCGCGGTTACTAACAGCGGACGCTCTGAGGTCAAAGCAGAGGATAAGGTGCTAGCAAACACTGGTTTAGAGCATACTGGTTATAATAGTTATGCTGGCGTAGCAGCGACTCTTTTTGATTATGAGAAGGGTCTCACAGCAGAGAATGCTGTTACAGTAGAAAAAGAAAATGTTGAGATGGTGGCAGCAGCACAGGATGCACAGCAGGAGGCACAGCCCCAGCTCACACAGGAGCAGCAGGAATGGCAGACAAAGCTTATGCCAAACGTTGAAGAATCACTCAACGTAAGAGCACAGGCCGATGAACAGTCAGATATTGTTGGAAAACTATATAAAGGAAGTGTGGCAGACATCGTAGAAAACGATGGCACATGGGCTCACATCAAGTCAGGAAATGTAGACGGATATGTCAATGTATCTTACTGTGTGACCGGAACTGACGCACTAAGCTATGCTTACGACACATGCGGAGAAATCGCCACAGTAAATACAGACGGACTTCGTGTGAGAGAGGCAGCAGATGCAAACAGCAAGGCCTTAGCGGTAGCAGACCAGGGCAAGACCTATCAGGTTGACCGCGCAGTGCAGGCGACAGATGGCTGGATCGCAGTAGTCTGTGATTCACAGACAGGATATATCGCAGCAGATTATGCGACACGTTCCCTCAACACAAGGGTGGGTATCACAATTGAAGAGGAACAGGCACAGATAGCTGCACAGAAAGAGGCAGAGAGAAAGGCCGCAGAAGAAAAGGCAGCCAAAGCAGCAAAGAAAAATACTTCATCAAAGAAGGCTGAGACCACACAGGGCGAGGCGGTAAGTGCAGGAGCAGATGACCTGACACTGCTTGCAGCAATCATCGAGTGCGAGGCAGGCGGAGAGAGCTATGAATGTCAGCTTGCAGTAGGAGCGGCAGTCATCAACAGAGTAAAGAGCAGCTCATATCCAAACAGCATCTCAGGTGTTATTTATCAGAAAGGCCAGTTTGGACCGGCATCATCCGGAAAGCTTGCAAGAAAGCTTAGCGGACGCATTTCTTCATCATGCTACAGTGCAGCACAGGAGGCAATGTCCGGAGTGGACAACACAGGAGGATGTACATCCTTCAATGACCACGGCTCAGGAATATCAATCGGAAATATGAAGTTCAGATAATATACAGCCGATAAAAATAACAAAGAGGCTGCAAATCAACAAAACATGTTGGTTTGCAGCCTCTTTAATTATTTGACCGGCATGGTTTTGCAGTCAGAGTGTCAATGCTTCAAAACTCTTGCAACATACCCCAAAATAGAGTAAAATGACATCATTATAGCAACATACAGATATAAATTATAGCAACCTGCATCTATAAACGATGCAAATAAAACCCAGGAGGCAAGAGCAATGCAGTTAAAGGGACGAAACTTTTTAAAACTTATGGATTACACTCCGGAAGAGATTACTTATCTGATTGACCTCTCACAGGAGCTGAAGGAAAAGAAGAAAAAAGGCATCAGACATGATGAACTCACAGGTAAGAATATAGCGCTGATTTTTGAAAAGACCAGTACCAGAACTCGCTGCTCTTTTGAGGTAGCGGCACATGACCTTGGAATGCATGTCACATACCTTGACCCGAGTGGTTCACTGATAGGTAAAAAGGAGAGCATCGCCGATACAGCGCGAGTGCTCGGCAGAATGTTTGACGGAATTGAGTACCGCGGATACGGACAGGAAATCGTGGAGGAGCTGGCCAAATACGCAGGCGTACCGGTATGGAACGGCCTGACAAATGAGTTCCACCCGACACAGATGATAGCAGATATGCTTACAATCCGTGAGCATCTCGGCAGACTCAAGGGCGTGAAATTTGTATATATGGGCGATGCAAGATACAACATGGGCAATTCACTCATGGTTACATGTGCAAAGCTTGGCATGGACTTCGTGGCATGCACAAACAAGAAATATTTCCCAAATGATGAGCTTGTAAAATACTGTAAGGATGTTGCAGAAACAACCGGCGCATCAATCACACTCACAGAGGACGTGGCAGAGGGCACAAAGGACGCAGATGTCATCTACACAGATGTGTGGGTATCAATGGGCGAGCCACAAGAGGTATGGGCAGAGCGAATCAACGACTTAAAGCCATATCAGGTAAATGCAAAAGCATTTGAAAATGCAAAGGATAGCGCAATCTTTATGCACTGTCTGCCTGCATTCCATGATTTAAAGACCACAATCGGCAAGCAGGTCTATGAGAAGTTTGGACTGAGCGAGCTTGAGGTGACAGATGAGGTATTTGAGTCAGAGCGCTCAGTGGTATTTGATGAGGCAGAGAACCGTATGCACTCAATCAAGGCTATCATGCGTGCAACACTTGCAGATTAGTATATCAAGCAATGACCGCAACAAAAGATTGACGGAAAGCTAAGGAATAAAGTATGAAGGAAGAAATACTGAGACTTCTACGCAGCGCTGACGGCTATATTTCAGGGCAGGAGCTATGCAACCGGTTCGGAGTATCGCGCACAGCCGTGTGGAAGGCCATAAACCAGCTAAAGGAAGCCGGATATGAGATAGAGGCACAACAGAATAAGGGCTACAGGCTCATGGCAGCGCCTGATCTGATGACAGAGGCGGAGATAAAAAGCCTAATGCACACAGAATGGGTGGCAAAAGAGGTGCTGTATTTTGATACAATAGACTCCACCAACACCAAGGCTCAGGAGCTTGCCGAAAAAGGCTATCCGAGCGGCACCTTAGTCGTAGCGGACAAGCAGGAGTCAGGCAAGGGGCGCCGCGGCCGCAGCTGGGTATCGCCGTCCGGCACAGGTATTTTCATGACACTTATGATAAAGCCTGATATCAATCCAAACAATGCATCCATGCTCACGCTTGTGGCAGCGCTTGCTGTCGCAAAGGCCATAACAAGCGTAACCGGCGAGGAAGCCCTGATAAAGTGGCCAAACGACATTGTGATAAACGGCAAAAAGGTGTGCGGCATACTCACAGAGATGAATGCGCAGTTTGACTACATCAACCATATTGTTGTAGGTATCGGTATCAACGTGCATAATGAGAGCTTTCCGGAGGAAATCAGTCAGATGGCGAGCTCACTCATGATAGAAGCAGGTGGCAAAAGATTTCACCGTGCGCAGATAATCGCAGAGACCATGTCATACTTTGAGCAGTATTATGACACATTTTTAAAGACGCAGGACCTTTCAGCCCTCGTCAGGGAATATGACAAGCTGTTGGTCAACAGGAACAAATCAGTAAGGGTACTGGATCCGAAGGAGCCGTTTGACGGAAAAGCGATGGGCATCACGCCTAAGGGCGAGCTGATCGTGGACACATGGGAGTCGCGCAAGCTGGTTTCAAGCGGAGAAGTATCAGTGAGAGGAATATACGGATATGTCTAAAGAGGTAGTACTTTGCGTGTCAAACGCATATCAGAAAAAATATTATCTGAACGAGAATTTTAACGGACTTCCACAGACTATAAGGGACGAGCTCAAAATCATGTGCGTCTTGTATACAGAGGATGTGGGAGGCATACTGGAGCTGGTGTTTGATGAGGACGGAAACCTCGATTTCAGAACATCCTGCAAGGAAAACGACTTTTTCTATGACGAGATAGGAAGCGTGCTAAAGATAAAGCAGTACCGCAACGAGCGAAGAGAGCTGCTCGAGTCGATAGAGACGTATTATCGCATAGTATTTTTGGGAGAAGGACTCGAGGAGGAATAACAGATGATTTTAGCGCTGGACGTAGGAAATACAAACATAACATGCGGCGTGTTTGATGGTTACAGGATAAAAGCAAGCTTTAGAATTACAACCAAAATGCCACGTACATCGGATGAATACGGCATGCTTCTGAGCACTCTGCTTGAAAGAAATCAGGTAGGCATGGACGACATACATGATGCAATCATATGCTCCGTGGTACCGAATATCATGCATTCATTGCAGAATGGCCTCATAAAATACTTCAATATCAGACCAATAATCGTGGAGGCGGGCATTAAAACAGGTATCCGTATCGCCACACCAAATCCGCAGCAAATTGGCGCAGACCGTATAGTAGACGCCGTAGCTGCATATGAATTATATGGAGGACCTGTTTTGGTCATAGATTTTGGTACAGCAACCACCTACGATATGGTCGATGAAAACGGTACCTTCATGGGAGGAATCACAGCACCGGGCATACGTATCTCAGCCAAGGCACTCTGGGAGGATGCGGCAAAGCTTCCTGAGATAGAGATTAAAAAGCCTGATAATATACTCGGAAAGGACACCATCACCAGCATGCAGGCGGGACTTGTGTATGGACAGATAGGACAGACAGAGTACATCATCAACAAGGTAAAGGAAGAAACAGGCATGTACGATGCAAAGGTTGTAGTGACCGGCGGACTCGGCAGAATAATATCCAATGAGACAGAAAACGTGGATGTATACGATCCGGATCTGACATTAAAGGGCATAAACCTCGTGTATCGCAAGCAGAACCGCAAGGGAGTGAAGTAACAGTATGGATATTCATCAGATACGAAAGCTTCAGATAGGAAGTGTGACACTCCCAAACAACCTGATACTGGGACCTATGGCAGGCGTGACAGACCTGCCATTTCGCTTATTGTGCAAGGAGCAGGGAGCCGGACTTTTATGTATGGAAATGGTCAGCGCCAAGGCGATTTTGTACAAAAACAAAAATACAGAGTCGCTTCTTTCGATAGATGAAAGAGAAAAGCCTGTTTCACTCCAGATGTTTGGCTCAGACCCGCAGATAATGGCTCAGATAGCAAAGCAGATAGAGGAAAGACCGTTTGACATACTGGATATCAACATGGGCTGTCCGGTGCCCAAAATCGTAAACAACGGTGAGGGCTCAGCACTCATGAAAAATCCGATTCTTGCGGGTCAGATTATAGAGAGCATAGTAAAAGCGATAGATAAGCCGGTCACCGTAAAAATACGAAAGGGCTTCGATGATGAGCATGTCAACGCAGTAGAGCTGGCACATGTGGCTGAAGAAAGTGGCGCAAGCGCAGTCGCAGTGCATGGCAGGACCAGAGAGCAGTACTACTCCGGTAAAGCCGACTGGGACATCATAAGGCAGGTAAAAGAGGCTGTCTCAATACCGGTCATAGGAAACGGAGACCTGCTTTGCGCAGAGGATGTCATAAGAATGCAGGAGCAGACAGGCTGCGACGGCTTTATGATAGCCAGGGGAGCGCAGGGCAATCCATGGATTTTCTCACAGATACTGCATTACTTTGAGACCGGCAAGCATCAGGAAAAGCCATCCTTTGAGGAAGTGCGCCGGATGATACTGCGCCATGCACGCATGATGATAGAGTTCAAGGGCGAGTACACGGGAATACACGAGATGAGAAAGCACACAGCGTGGTATACGGCAGGATATCCGCATTCATCAAGGCTGCGCGCGGAGGTGAATACGGTGGAGAGCTTAGAACAGCTTGAGGAGCTTTTGTATAAGGAAAAGCTTAAAAATTGAAATCGGTCAAATCCTTGACAGAGTGGGGATTTTCAATTATAATACACGCGTTAAAATAGGCTTTACGATTTAATAAAACAAACTTCCCACATTTAGGGTATTTTGGTTACCGGCCGAGCATACAGTTTATTCCTCAGAAAAATATGAAGTTAACCACGGGAGCGAATCGCGGATAGAGGGTTTTTCTTTGCTGCGGGGTTTCCGTTGCCGAGGGTTATGGAAACCCGTGGCAGTTCATATTTGTCTTCGGAATATACTGTATACTTTCCGGTAAATTAAGTCTTTGAAATGGGAAGTTTCATTTTAGCAAATCAACATAATAAAATAAAAGAAAAGGAAGATAGAAGGGTAAGAATCATGGAGAACAAGAAAAATATTCTGACATATGCAGGTCTTAAAAAGCTTGAGGATGAGCTTGAGCATTTGAAGGTTGTTAAGCGTAAAGAGGTTTCCCAGAAGATCAAGGAGGCTCGTGAGCAGGGTGATTTATCTGAGAATGCTGAGTATGATGCAGCTAAGGATGAGCAGCGCGATATTGAGGCTCGTATTGAGGAAATCGAGAAAATCCTTAAAAATGCAGAGGTTGTTGTTGAGGAGGAGGTTGACCTTGACAAGATTTCTATCGGATGTAAGATCCGCATCTTAGATTGTGAGTTTGATGAGGAGCTTGAGTACAAAATCGTTGGTTCAACAGAGGCAAACAGCTTAAAGGGCAAGATTTCAAACGAGTCACCTGTAGGTAAAGCTCTTCTTGGAAAGAAAGTCGGAGATACTGTAACTGTTGAGACTCAGGTAGGAGAGCTCACATACAAGGTACTCGAGATCCAGAGAGCAGAAGAGAACTAAAAGAGGTAAAAAATGGCAAATCAGAATAATAACAAGGGTGGACAGCAGCAGGACGTAAACCAGCTCCTTAAGGTCCGCCGTGAAAAATTACAGAATTTACAGGAAGCAGGAAAGGATCCCTTCCAGATTACAAAGTACAATGTCACTCATCACAGCAGCGATGTAAAGGAGCTTTACAATGCTCATGAGGCTGAGATCCTCGGTGACAGAAAGGCTCCGGATGTTGAGGGCTTGGATGACGCTGCAAAGAGAGAGGTAATCAACAACGATTACAACGAGAGAAGAGAAATCATGGATGCAAAGCCAATCGAGGTAAGCATCGCAGGACGTATGATGTTCAAGCGTGTCATGGGCAAGGCTTCTTTCTGCAATATCCAGGATTTAAAGGGTAATATCCAGGTATATGTGGCAAGGGACAATATCGGAGAGGACTCATACGCAGACTTCAAGAAATCAGATATCGGTGATATCTATGGAGTAAAGGGCTTCGCCTTCAGAACAAAGACAGGTGAAATCTCAATCCATGCAGAGGAGATAACCCTGCTTTCAAAATCACTCCAGATACTCCCGGAGAAGTTCCATGGACTGACAGACACAGACACCAGATACCGTCAGAGATATGTAGACCTCATCATGAATCAGGAGAGCAAAGAGGTATTTATCAAGCGTTCACAGATACTCAAGGAAATCCGTAACTTCCTTGCAGATCGTGACTTTATGGAGGTTGAGACACCTATGCTTGTCTCAAACGCAGGTGGTGCCGCAGCAAGACCATTCGAGACACACTACAACGCATTGAACGAGGATGTAAAGCTTCGTATTTCCCTTGAGCTTTACTTAAAGAGACTCATCGTCGGAGGACTTGAGCGAGTATACGAAATCGGACGAGTTTTCCGTAACGAGGGCGTAGATACACGTCACAACCCTGAGTTCACACTTATGGAGCTTTATCAGGCATACACAGACTACGAGGGCATGATGGAGCTGACAGAGTCAATGTTTCGTTACCTCGCAGAGAAGGTATGCGGTTCGACAAAAATCTCATACAACGGCGTGGAAATCGACCTTGGAAAGCCATTCGCACGAATGACAATGATAGACGCAATCAAGAAATACGCAGGCGTAGACTTCGACCAGGTATCTGATGATGCAGCCGCAAAGAAGCTTGCAGACGAGCATCATATCGAGTACGAGGAGCGCCACAAGAAGGGTGACATCGTAAACCTCTTCTTCGAGGAGTACTGTGAGAAAGAGCTTATCCAGCCAACATTTATCATGGATCACCCAATCGAGATATCACCTCTCACCAAGAAGAAGCCAAGCGACCCTACAAAGGTAGAGCGTTTTGAGCTGTTCTGTAATAC
>ENA-USTZ01000927-USTZ01000927.1-human-gut-metagenome-genome-assembly--contig:-NODE-927-length-12023-cov-4.438138_pt1 | contig 12023 bp, 10 predicted proteins | sample MGYA00250049_ERZ773375 | MGnify/ENA primary metagenome ERZ773375 (study PRJEB29103, sample SAMN06111956) | human gut metagenome | biome: human gut; feature: ankylosing spondylitis patient; material...
AAATCAGGAGATAGTCTCAGTAAACTATGAGAATCTGATCAAGGATTTAAAGGTTGGAGACCGTGTGCTTGTTGCGAATGGAATCATCATTCTGCAGGTCAGAGAGCTTAAGGGAAACAATGCGATATGTGATGTTATCGCAGGCGGTACACTTTCAGACAGAAAGAGCATGAACTTCCCGAATAAGGTCATGAAGCACGCATATTTAAGCAAGCAGGACAAGGATGATCTGCTTTTTGGTATAAAAAACGAGGTGGATTATGTTGCCGCATCATTCGTTTCTACGAAGCAGGATGTTGCTGATCTGAGAAACTTCCTGGATGAAAACGGTGGAGAGGATATCGAAATCATCGCAAAGATTGAGAACCGTTCAGGTGTAGATCACGTGGAGGAAATTTGTGAGATAGCAAACGGAATCATGATAGCCAGAGGAGATCTCGGTGTTGAGATTCCCGGAGTTGAGGTGCCTGCAATACAAAAGTACCTTATCAACAAGTGCCGTATGCTTGGCACACGCGTAATCACAGCGACAGAGATGCTTGAGTCCATGATTCACAATCCGCGTCCTACAAGAGCTGAGCTTTCGGATGTAGCCAATGCGGTATATGACGGCTCATCGGCTATCATGCTTTCGGGAGAGTCTGCAGCAGGTAAATACCCTGTAGAGGCAGTCAAAAATATGGCAGAGACAGCAGAGTATACAGAAAAGCAGATAAACTACGGCAAGAGATTTGCCAATGCCGAGTTCCAGACAAAAAGCATAGTCGATGCCATTTCACATGCTACATGCGCTATGGCGATAGATGTGGATGCGAAATGTATCGTAGTCAGCTCACTGACAGGACGTACTGTGCGCATGGTCAGCCGTTTCCGCTGCCCTGTTGATATAATAGGCATGACAACATCTGAAAAGGCATGGCGCAAGCTGAATCTGAGCTGGGGTGTAAAGCCGGTTCTGTGCGAGGAATACAACTCAATGGAGGTTATGTTCTACAATGCGATGAACGAGGCAAAGAGTGTCATGAAGCTCAAAAAGGGTGATCATATAGTGCTCACAGGAGGTCTCATCAATGGTAAGACAGGCAACACCAATGTGATTAAGGTTGAGACAGTTTAGTACATTTGTACTATTGATTAAATCATATATATGTCATATAATTCTTAACGGTTAATAAAAACAATAAATTTAAAATAAACAATTTCGAGATGAAGTTTGCAGGAAAACGGCAGCGATTTTACCTTATCAAAGCCTACCGAAGGAGTAAAACTCTCAGGTGCCGCAGCAGGCGGTGCAACTGTAAATGGATCGACTCTCTGGAGACACCCGCTTGGCGGGGGCCGAAGGTGCAACGTACGAATAGGAAGCAGTAGGAGTGCAGTGACTATGAATATATCATGGCACAGGCTGCTTCTCGTACGAATCTCTCAGGCAACAGGACGGAGAAGATATTGGATAGATATTCTTAAGATAATCTTCTTAATCCCATGTATCGGACTGCATATATGCAGCGTATATGGGGTTTTTATTTCAATTCACGTAAGTTCTGCTAAGCCTGCTTTTTCAATTGTTTCCGGATGAAATTATTTATATCAATAGTATTTGCTCAAAACACAAAGATCTTGTGTTTAGATAAAAAAGAGAGGCAGGAGTATTTCAATGTGGAACACAATCAACAATTTTCTTAGTGCAGTGGACAATTTCGTCTGGGGAGTGCCGCTCATGGTGCTCATCATGGCAGGAGGGATAATGCTCACAGTTCGTCTGGGGCTTCTTCAGATGAGAAAGCTTCCTCTGGCACTAAAGTGGATGGTCAAAAATGAAGATGGCGGCGATGGCGAGATTACGAGCTTTGGCGCACTCTGTACCGCGCTTAGCGCAACAATCGGAACCGGCAACATAGTCGGTGTAGCAACTGCAGTCGGTGCAGGAGGACCGGGAGCACTTTTCTGGATGGTGCTTGCAGCCTTCTTTGGTATGGCAACAAAGTATTCAGAGGGTCTTTTAGCCGTAAAATACCGTGTCATCGGCAAGGACGGACATAGTCTCGGCGGACCATTCTACTACATAGAGCAGGGAATGGGTGTAAAATGGAAATGGCTTGCAAAGATATTTGCATTTTTCGGCGTATGCGTTGGACTTTTCGGAATAGGAACATTCAGCCAGGTAAACGGAATATCAAGTGCTGTAAACAACTTTTTTGACCCTAAAAACCAGCATACAGTAAAGGTTTTACCGTTCCTGGGTGAGTATTCATGGTCAGTTATCATTGCTTCACTTGTACTGGCATTCTGCGTGGCAGCAGTGCTTATCGGCGGAGTAAAGCGTATTGCAAGTGTCAGCCAGATAATAGTACCTTTCATGGCTGTTATATATATTGTATTTGTGCTCGTGCTTGTGGTATGCAATATCACAGCGGTTCCGGCAGCGTTTGCTACAATAGTAAAGGCAGCGTTTTCACCGAAGGCCATAACAGGCGGTGCCGTGGGAAGCTTTCTTGTTGCAATGCAAAAGGGTGTTGCCAGAGGAATCTTTTCAAACGAGGCAGGACTTGGTAGTGCCCCGATTGCAGCGGCAGCAGCCCAGACAAAGGAGCCTGTACGTCAGGGTCTTGTCAGCATGACAGGAACATTCATTGATACAATAGTTATATGTACACTTACAGGACTTTCCATCGTGCTCACAGGTGCATGGCAGGTTGATGGACTCGAGGGCGTGCAGGTCACTACATATGCATTCCAGAATGGTCTTCCTTTCCCGAAAGAGCTGTCAGCATTTGTACTTATGCTGTGTCTTGTATTTTTTGCCTTTACAACTATACTCGGTTGGGATTATTATAGTGAGCGGTGCTTAGAGTATTTGAGCGGCGGCAGGATGAAATATGTAAAGGTATACCGCTGGATATATATCCTTGCTGTTTTCATTGGACCTTATATGACTGTAAGTGCGGTGTGGACCATCGCAGATATCTTCAACGGTCTCATGGCTCTGCCAAATATGATAGCGCTGTTTGCTCTTAGCGGTGTTGTTGTTAAGGAGACAAAGCATTTCTTCGAGCGACATAGAAATGGAGAAATCGAGGATTAATTATGTTTTATATTTTGCGACATGGAAGAACAGATTGGAATGAGGAGCACAAGCTGCAGGGGGAGGTGGATATCCCACTCAACGAAACCGGCAGGCAGATGGCTTACGATGCCGCAAAAAAATATAAGGATATAGACTTTGACATATGCTACTGTTCCCCGCTTAAGAGGGCACAGGAGACGGCAAGGATTTTTCTTGCAGACAGAAACCCTGCAGTAGAGATTATCACTGACAACAGGCTTCACGAGATGTGCTTCGGTGATTATGAGGGCGTGAAGGACATCAGGCAAAAGCCCGAATGCCCTGTCTACCTGCTCTTTGAGGAGCCGGAAAAATATGTGGCAAGGGACGGCGCAGAGAGCTTTGAGGAGCTATATCACAGAACAGGCGAGTTTATAGAGCAGGTGCTAAGACCACAGCTTGAGGCAGGTAAAAATGTGCTTGTCGTGGGACACGGTGCAATGAACTGCAGCATAGTCAATCAGTTTCGCGGCACACCTATAAAGGATTTCTGGAGGAATATGCAGGGAAACTGCGAGCTGCTTAGGGTTGAATAAATTTAGATTATTCTGAATAGCTATATCGTTTGTAATAGATAGGGCATACCGGTTGTGGTGTGCCCTGTTGCTGTCAGAAACTAATTTCAATAGCATGTATTTATAAGTAAATGAGCATTATATTATAAGTAATACTAAATTGACCACATAGCCTTATGCACGTAAAATAATTTTGTGAATTTTTGTAACTATTCAGTACAGAAATATGCGGTACCGCATATTTCGTAAGAAAACGTATATTATGTAGGAGCAAGCGCCCATCAGCGCAGCTGATTCTAATGCGCTTGCGGCTCGCAACTGTGAAGGTACTGAACAGTTACGAAATTTTTATTAAATGAGAGTATAAATATTTGGAGGAACCAATGAAAAAGACAACGAACTCTTCACCTTACCAGTTTGAGGGCAGAATACCTCTGTCTCAGGCTATTCCGCTTGGACTGCAGCATGTTATGGCTATGTTCATCGGAAACCTTACACCTCTTATCATAGTTATGGGAGCATGTGGACTCACAGCGGACGCAGGCTTTGCGGAGCTTAGAACAGCTCTCTTACAGAATGCCATGGTTATCGCAGGTATTGTCACATTAGTACAGATGTTTTCCATCGGACCGGTCGGAGGAAAGGTACCTATTGTTATGGGAACCTCTTCGGGCTTTCTTGGAGTATTAAATAATACAGTTGCAGCGTGTGGCGGCGGAGTTATAGCATATGGAGCTATTATGGGAGCCTGCCTTGTAGGAGGTATCTTCGAGGGCATACTCGGAGCCTTCTTAAAGCCTTTGCGTAAGTTTTTCCCGGCAATCGTTACAGGCTCAGTTGTTATAGCAATCGGACTTTCACTCCTTGGAGTGGGAATCAACTACTTCTGTGGTGGAACAGGCAAAAATGATTACGGCTCACTGCCAAACCTTTTTATTGGAATGGTTGTACTTATAGTAATCGTGCTTCTTAAGCATTTTGCACCATCGCGCAGTATTTTTTCATCATCTGCCATCCTTTTTGGTATCCTGGCAGGATATGTTGTAGCAATCATTATGACACTTACCATGTCGCACACAGGTGTGACCGCTGACGGTGTTAAATACACATACTCATGGGTTGTAAACTTTGATGAGGTTAAAAATGCGGCATGGATAGCAGTTCCAAGCTTTATAGGCTTTGGAAAGCTGTCAGATGTGGGAATTTCCTTCCATGCCAATGCAATTATCCCAATCGGCATCATGTTTATCGTTACTGCAATCGAGACAGTTGGCGATATCTCAGCCTGTGTGGAGGGTGGAATGGACAGAGAGGCTACAGATTCAGAGCTTTCCGGCGGTGTTATCTGTGACGGTCTTGGTTCATCATTTGCAGCGCTTTTCGGAGTACTGCCAAATACCTCATTCTCACAGAATGTAGGTCTTGTTTCAATGACAAAGGTTGTCAATAGATTTGCTATTTCAATGGGAGCTATATTCCTCGTTATTTGCGGCTTCTGCCCAAAGATTGGAGCTCTCATGTCAATCATGCCTCAGTCAGTGCTCGGCGGAGCTGCTGTTATGATGTTTGCCTCTATCCTGATTTCGGGAATTGAGCTCATCACAAAGGAGCCAATCGGCAGCCGTGAGATTACAATTATCTCAGTTGCAATCGGTTTAGGCTATGGACTTGGCGCTACAACCGGTGCTACATCACATCTGCCATACTATGTACAGCTTATATTTGGCGGTTCAGGTATCGTGCCTTGCTCACTTTGCGCTATTCTTCTCAATATTATTTTGCCGAAGAAGTCAAAGAACGCGCCATATATGTGGGATATGGACGAGAAAGACGATGTGAAGCGTGTGGATGACTAACGCTTAGGATTTTGAAGCCATCCGGTGCATTAAGTACACCGGCGGCTTTATTGTTTGTGGGAAAGTATGGAAATTTATGGAAAAAGTGATTTCAATAGTGGGCGCAGGTGGCAAGACCACACTCGTTCATAAGCTTGCAAGGGAATATCACAGGAGTGGAAAAGGTGTGCTTGTTACAACGACAACGCACATGTATGTCGAAGCTGACACTGACCTATCCTGCGATTTTTTTGCGTTAAGGGATAAAATAATAAAAGATGGATATTGTATGGCGGGGCAGAAAATATCTGAACAGAAAATATCAGAACAGTCAAAGCCAAAAATGTGCGGACTGCCGTATGATTTACTCGATAAACTGATTAAAGGCATGCCACAGGCGTTAGATTATGTTATAATCGAAGCAGATGGGGCAAAGCACCATTCCCTCAAATATCCGGCAGAGGATGAGCCTGTCATATATCCGGGTACCACAGATGTTATCATAGTGCTTGGCACATGGGAAAAGGGCAGGTCATGTAAGGACGTTGTATTTCGATATGAGCTTATGCAAAAGGAGCTTGGAACGGCAGAGGATGCAGTGGTTGATGATTCGATTATAGATACACTGCGGCAGGTCTATGTCAGAAAGCTTCGCGATAGCGGGTTTGAAGGACGGGTATCGTGCGTTTTTGCGAATGAGCGTGGGTGGTTCTGAATAGTTGCAAATATGGAAATAATAAGGTAACAGGGTAATTAATCAGATGAGCATGAATCAGAGCAATAATCAGATAATAAAGAAAAATTTGTTAATCATATGCCGAGGTGCAGGAGACCTTGCGACCGGCATCATCCACAGACTGCACCGGGCAGGGCATAGGGTGATAGCGCTTGAGACAGACTATCCGGCTGCCATACGGCGCCAGGTGTCCTTTTGCGAGGCAGTGTATGATGGGAGCGCAGCTGTAGAGGGTGTGACAGCCAGACTTGTTCCTGCCTTGACTGATGCAGAGACTGATACAGAGACATATTCAGGGATAAATGACACACCGGCAGCTCATATTGCATCAGAAATGTGGGATAGTTCAGCCATCGAAGCTGTGCTTGAAGCCGGAGAGGTCCCGCTTCTTATAGACCCAAAGGGTGAGTCAATTGCACTTTTAAAGCCGGATGTTGTGGTCGATGCCATAATAGCAAAGAAAAATCTGGGTACCACAATCAATATGGCCCCGCTTGTGATAGGAGTAGGTCCGGGCTTTACGGCAGGGCAAGACGTGCATCTGGTGATTGAGTCCATGCGTGGGCACAATCTGGCGCGCATCATTACCGATGGCATGGCACAGCCCAACACAGGTGTTCCGGGAAATATCGCTGGCTTCACAAGTGAGCGTGTGATTCATGCTCCGGCGGCAGGATATATTCATGACGTCAGAAAAATCGGAGACATCGTGCAAAAGGGAGATGAGATAGCGCGGATATATCCGGATAAAGAAAGCTATGACAATGCATTGTCTGAATATGTTCCGGTAAATGCTACAATTACAGGCATCATACGAGGCCTTATCCGTGAGGGATATTATTTCAGGGAAGGCTTCAAGATAGCGGATATCGACCCGCGCGAGAGTGAGCTAACAAACTGCTTTACAATCTCTGACAAGGCAAGGAGTATAGCAGGCAGTGTGCTTGAGGCGGTATCGGCATTTGAGCACGGCGTAAAGATTTATTGAATAGTTACAGTGAGGATAAATAGATTGACGCAGGAAAACGAATTAGATATCAATAATCAGGAACAAAATAAAGGAAAGCTCACACATTTTAATGAGGCAGGGGAAGCTCACATGGTGGATGTGCATGCAAAGGATGACACATACCGCGTGGCGAAAGCCTGTGGCACGATAAAGGTAAATGGCGCCGTATACAGGGCGGTATCTACGGGCACAGCTAAAAAGGGTGATGTGCTGGCAGTGGCGAGAATTGCGGGAATCATGGGCGCAAAGAACAATTCCATGCTTATTCCGCTCTGTCATGCTATTGCCATGACAAAGTGCGATGTTGAGTTTGAGCTGGATGAAAAAAACAGCAGTATCACGGCAATCTGCACGACAGCCTGTGTGGGCAAAACCGGTGTAGAGATGGAGGCCATGACAGGGGTCAGTGTGGCGCTTCTTACCATATATGATATGTGTAAGGCGCTAGACCGTGGAATGGAAATCGGGCAGATACATCTGCTTGAAAAATCCGGTGGAAAGAGTGGACACTATACAGCTGAATAGTTAAAAATACACATTTAATCAAGGATAACAGGGTGATGTAATGTATACTGTAGGGATTATAACGATAAGCGATAAAGGCGCAGTGGGCCAAAGAGCGGATAAAAGCGGTCCGAAAATAAAGGAACTGCTTCCCAAAGATAAGTATGATGTGGTTTCATATAAAATCATACCGGATGAGAGAAAACAGATTGCAGACGAGCTTGTCAGGCTGTGTGATGATGTGAAATGCAATCTGGTGCTTACAACCGGAGGTACCGGTTTTTCACCGAGAGATATCACACCGGAAGCTACAATGGATATTTCAGAGCGTAATGCACCGGGTATCGCTGAGGCACTGAGAGCGTACAGCATGAGTCTTACACCGCGCGCCATGCTTGGCAGAGGCGCTTCAGTTATCAGGAAAAACACACTGATAGTCAATCTGCCCGGCAGTGTGAAGGCAGTGTCGGAGAGCATGGATTTTCTGATGGGAAATATAGAGCATGGGCTTGATATTTTACTGCAGTATGACAGTGAGTGCGGTCGGTGTACTAGGTGTGGTTTGGAATAGTTAATATTTACAGAGATAATAATTGGAGTGTGGGATTATATGAAGCTTATGAAGACAACTGAGGCAGTCGGACAGGTGCTCTGCCACGATATCACACAGATTATTCCCGGCGTGAAAAAGGATGCAGTTTTTCGCAAGGGGCATATTATAACAAAAGAGGATATACCGGTGCTGCTTAGCGTCGGAAAAGACACCATATATATATGGGAAAATGATGAGACCATGATGCATGAGAATGAGGCAGCAGAGGTGCTTTATCGTATGAGCGCATGTGGCACAAATAGCAATGAGACCGACGTCGAACGTCATTGTGAAGCCGCAGAATCCGGCGTTTTTGGTGGCACCACAAGTAAAATGCATCCATCCCCTGTAAAGGAAGGCAAGATAGAGGTGATTGCTGACTGTGACGGACTGCTTAAGGTGGACAGCGAAAAGCTGAAAAAGGTCAACTCCTTTGGTGAAATGATGATAGCAACAAGGCACGGCAATACCACTGTGAAAAAGGGTGATAAGCTCGCCGGAACAAGAATCATACCGCTTGTCATAAAAAAGGATAAGCTAGAGGCGGCTTCGCACATATGCGATGACGGACCGATTCTTGATATAAAGCCGTTTGTGGTCAGAAAAGCAGCAATAATCACAACCGGAAACGAAGTGTACCATGGCAGGATACAGGATGCATTTACGCCTGTTATAGAGAAAAAAATAGCAGAGTATGGTGCACAGATGATGTTTCATGAGGTGTTTGATGATGATGACCAAAAAATAACAGACGGATGCTTACGTGCAATAGAGGCAGGTGCGGAGATTGTATTCTGCACAGGAGGAATGAGCGTGGATCCTGATGATAAAACACCGCTTGCCATAAAAAATACAGGCGCGCGGATCGTGTCGTACGGTTCACCGGTGCTGCCGGGAGCCATGTTTTTGCTGTCGTACTATGATGCAGGTGACAGGCTGGTGCCGATATGTGGACTGCCTGGCTGCGCCATGTACAACAAGCGCACGATATTTGATATTGTATTGCCGAGGCTTATGGCGTGTGATATGATTTTGGCAGAAGAGCTTGCCGGACTTGGAGAGGGAGGACTCTGCCTGAATTGTGATGTCTGCACGTTTCCTAACTGTGGTTTTGGAAAGGGCTTTTAATATGCGCGATGGATTTGGCAGAGAGATTGACTATATGCGCATATCGGTGATAGATAGCTGTAATTTAAACTGCTATTACTGCAATCCCTGGGACAATAATGAGCACTGTCATGCGGTAAATATACTTAGCGTAAAAAAGGTGCTTTGCATAGTCCGCGCAGCCACAAGGCTTGGAATCACGCATTTTCGTCTGACAGGCGGTGAGCCGCTTTTGCATCCGCAGCTTGATGAAATGGTTTTGCAAATCAAGAAGATACCGGGTGTCAGCAGCGTTTCGCTTACTACAAACGCAGTACTGCTTGCGCAGCAGGCAAGGCAGCTTAAGGAAGCAGGCATAGACAGCATAAATGTGAGCCTGGACACGATAGATGCGTCAGAATATGAACATATCACAAAAAAACCGCTGCTTGAAGAAGTGGAGCATGGAATCGATGCTGCCATAGAGTGTGGAATAAGAGTGAAAATCAATGCAGTGCTCACACCGCAGACAGATGTGGTGGCTCTCACACGGTATGCTTCAAAAAAAGGCACAGATATCCGTTTTATAGAGATGATGCCGGTAGGTGAAGGGCATACCAACGGAGTCGAGCCGTATAAGAAGGTTATTGGCGCACTTTTAGAAGTATATGGAACTCCTTGCCATATAGATACTGAAAATAGAGAAGAAATTAATTCGGGATATAATAATGCGGATAACGGCCCGGCAGAGTATTACAGTTTTCACGGACTTGATATCAGAGTAGGGCTGATTCAGGCAATCCATGGGAAGTTCTGCGATACCTGCAACCGCATACGTGTTACGGCTGACGGCAGGCTTATGCCATGCCTGGGAAGCAGCGTGACGATGGATTTAGTACCTGATTCATGGGATTTTGCAGATGATGTGGAAAAAGATTTTGCAATAGTCCGGGCACTAAGGGCTGCCATAAAGGCAAAGCCAAGGTGTCACAATTTTAATGATAATGCAGTGACATATACAAAAACTACAGAGACAAAGACTACAGAGATAGAAGCTGCGGAAGTAAATGCAGCAAGAAATATGAGCCGGATAGGGGGCTGATAGAAAATAATGGGAAAGCTTCTTGCAATCAATATAAGCAAAGAGAGAGGAACTGAAAAGAGAGAGGTGCCACAGGCGGAGCTTGTTGCAGACTACGGCATCATGGGAGATGCACATGCCGGAAAGTGGCACAGGCAGGTCAGCCTGCTTTCCGCAGAGAAAATAGATGCCTTCAGGGCGAGAGGAGCGCAGATAGACAACGGCGCGTTTGGAGAAAATTTAATTATATCAGGATTTGATTTCAAGAATTTACCGCTTGGAACACACTTTTGCATAGGAGATGCTATTCTGGAGATGACGCAGATAGGCAAGCAGTGTCATTCACATTGTGCTATCTACAAGAGGATGGGCGAGTGCATTATGCCAAAGGAGGGCGTGTTTGCAGTAGTCATAAGAGGCGGTCAGATTCATACAGGGGACGAGGTGAAGCTGATTCCGGCAAACATATATGCTTCGATAAAGGACAGACCGGCAGACAGCCGCTGTGAGCTGTTGACAGTCATAGAAGGAGCACATGCCGGTGAAAAGGCGCTTTATATAGATGGCAGAATAAGAGTGGCATCAGGCAGTGCATGGGCAGATGAAATTGATGATAATGATAATTCAATTGTGATGTTTAAACAGCAGATAGGCAGCAGACCACGCCTCATAATCTGCGGAGGAGGGCATGTATCGGCGGCACTTGTACGTATGGCATCGCTTTTGGCCTTTGATATATGGGTGATAGAGGACAGACCTCTGTTTGCCGACAATGCAAAGCGCCAGGGAGCCGACCATGTGATTTGCGGCGATTATAAAAATACTCTCGCCAGGCTAGAGCCACAGGCGGATGATTACTATGTATGCATGACAAGAGGTCATCACTTTGATATGGAGTGTCTTACAGAGATTTTCAGAAAGCCATACGCCTATGTGGGGATGATGGGCTCAAAGAAAAGAGCTGCCATAGTAAAAAAAGACCTTGAAGAATCGGGATTTTCACAGGAAAACATATCCGGATTACATTCTCCGATAGGCCTTGCAATAGGTGGACAGACACCGGAGGAAATCGCGCTTTCGGTGATAAGTGAGATAGTAAAGTGCAAAAATGAGCGTACCAGCTGCACACAGGTGGATAACGAAGTGCTTGATGCACTTATTGAGACACCAGATGAGAAGTATATACTGTGTACCATCATAAAAAAGAATGGCAGTGCACCGCGCGGAGTCGGAACACAGATGCTCGTGAGCTCAGACAATCGGATCATCGGAACTATAGGCGGCGGTTGTGCGGAGGCAGAGGTTATAAGCCATTGCAGGAGATTGTTTCGCAAGCAGGAGTTCAAATGCAGTTTGATGGATGTGAGCATGAACACTGACGATGCCGAGAAAGAGGGCATGGTGTGCGGAGGCAGTATTTCGGTGCTGCTGGAGCAGATTGGATGATGAAATTATCATATATTAATAAATCAAGATAAGCTGAATATGAACATTAATTACATGCATATTTAATTTAAATAAGGGAAAAGAAAGGTTAAAAGTATGAGCTTAAGAATAGC
>ENA-USTZ01000938-USTZ01000938.1-human-gut-metagenome-genome-assembly--contig:-NODE-938-length-11948-cov-3.699520_pt1 | contig 11948 bp, 6 predicted proteins | sample MGYA00250049_ERZ773375 | MGnify/ENA primary metagenome ERZ773375 (study PRJEB29103, sample SAMN06111956) | human gut metagenome | biome: human gut; feature: ankylosing spondylitis patient; material...
CCGCTCCTCCTCGTCGCTCGGAACCGCTACGCTCTAAGGTTGGCGGGGCATCAAAGCCCTCGCCATGTTGTGCAGGAGCAGCCCAACGAAAGGCTGAAGAATGTAAAGCCCATGGCATTCAAAACGCTCATCCAGGTGATTTTGTCAAAGCTGAAGTCAAAGAGGAACTTCACGCCCTCCATGGCTCCGGGCAACGACAGCGAACGGATCATGATGACGATCATCAGGATGAAAAGCGTGGGGAGGAGATACTTCGACAAACGTTCAATACCGTTAACGACGCCGAGCGCCACGACACCGCAGGTTAGGGTCAGGAAAGAGAAGTGCCAAAGCGAGTTCGTCAGGCCGTCTCCGACAAGAGCGCCGAACGTGGCTTGCAACACCTTGGGGTCGTTTGTGACCAATTCGCCGCACAGACTGTCAAAAAGGTACTTTACGCACCAACCGCCGACGACGGAGTAGTAAGACAGGATCACGAAGGATGTGAGAACGGCGATGCCGCCCATAACCGAAAAGACTGGACCTCCCAGGTGCTTGAGAGCATGCAGTGCCGAACCGCGGCCGGCACGGCCCACGACGAGTTCAGCAATCAGCAGCGTGATGCCGATTGTGAACGTAAAAATAATGTACGGAATGATGAAGCCCGAGCCGCCGTTGATGCCGGCCCAGAACGGAAATTTCCAGATGGAGCCCAGGCCGATGGCCGAGCCTGCACCGGCCAAAATAAAGCCGATCCTGGACCCCCAGGTTGTTGCGGTGGTTGCCATATTGTTTGGTTTGTTTGTTGTATTGTGTTGATTGAGGGGGAAGTAGGTTGTCGATTGCTAGCCGACCGTTATCTGATGTCAATCGCGATGCGGGGCTTTCGATGCGAAATACAATTTCAACAGTCCAGCACGGAACCGTTCTAATAAATTCTCCCTAAGATCGGCATCTTACCGCATTTGACAAAAGCTTAAAACTTGCCATGAAACGGTGCGCAGAAGTTCTTTTACCTTTGGTTTTTCAGAAGAAAAACGATAAATTAACCAATGCGTTGTGAATTTCTTTGCATACCACGGCACGCAACGCACCTTCGGACGTCTTCTGTTACCGCAGAGGCGGGCGGCGAACGGTGTCAAGCCGGTACTGGTGCTCGTTGACGGGCACGCCACCGCACAATCACGCCCTGATTGCCCTTCCTACGGCATAAAGCGCATCCGAAGGTACTCCATAACAAAGCCATGGATGCGAAACAACAGGGAACGATTTTCCTATGCAGACCACAGAAGAGAACGGCGCCGCCGCACCGGTGATGACCGGCGCGAGGATTCTCATCGAAGCTCTTCATGCCGAAGGAGTCGAATACGTTTTCGGCTATCCGGGAGGAGCGGTTCTTCCGATCTACGATGAGATCTACAAGCAGAAGTACTTCAAACATGTGCTTGTGCGTCACGAACAGGCTGCGGTTCACGCCGCCGATGCCTATTCGCGTTGCACGGACAAGATCGGCGTAGCTTTGGTAACGTCCGGCCCCGGCGCCACCAATGCCGTTACGGGCATTGCTACGGCTTATGCCGACAGCATTCCGATGGTCGTCTTCAGCGGCCAGGTGGGCACGAGCCTCATCGGTACGGACGCCTTCCAGGAGTGCGACACGGTGGGCATTACGCGGCCCTGTGTCAAGCACAACTACCTTGTCAAGGACGTACGCGATCTTGCCGCCACCATCAAGAAGGCTTTCTATATCGCAAGAACCGGCCGCCCCGGTCCCGTTCTGGTGGATCTGCCTAAGGACGTGCAGTGCGGCAGCTGTGCTTTCGAATATCCCAAGAGTTGCGACATCGTGAGCTACCGTCCCGTGACGCGCGGACACAGCGGCCAGATTAAGAAGGCCATGCAGGTTCTACTTTCGGCTAAGCGCCCGCTTCTGTACGTGGGTGGCGGCGCGACCTCGATGGCCGCAAGCGAGCTGGTCAACCGTTTTGCGCAGCTCACTGGCTACCCCGTGGTTTCGACACTGATGGGCCTGGGTGCCTTCAATGGTTGCGACGAAAAGCACCTGGGCATGGTAGGCATGCACGGTACCTACGAAGCCAATATGGCCATGCAGCACTGCGATGTTCTTTTTGCCGTCGGTGCTCGATTCGACGACCGAGTGATTGGCTGCCCCTCGGATTTTGAAGCCAATCCCCACACGATCGTTCAGATCGATATCGACCCGAGCTCGATTTCCAAGAACGTGACGACGGACATCCCCATCGTGGGCGATGTCTACGAAGTGCTCAAGGAAATGGTCGGCATTCTGGAAACAACGACCGAGCGACTGGACGAAAACGAACTGGCAGCATGGAATAAGCGCATCGACGGATGGCGCGCGATGCAGTGCCTCAAGTACACCGTCAACCCTGAGGGAGCGATCCGTCCGCAGGCTGTGATCGAACGCGTCTGGCAAAAGACCAAGGGAGAGGCCATTTATGCCACCGACGTGGGAGAGCATCAGATGTGGTGCGCTCAGTACCTCAAGCTCCGCAAGCCGCGCAGGTGGCTTACGAGCGGCGGCCTGGGTACGATGGGCTACGGATTCCCGGCAGCGATCGGTGCGTGCTTTGCACATCCCGACGAGGATGTCGTGTGCTTTACCGGTGACGGTTCCATTCAGATGAACATTCAGGAACTGGGCACCGCCAAGCAATATGGCGTCAAGCCCAAGATCTTCCTGCTCAACAACGCATACCTCGGTATGGTCGCCGTCTGGCAGCGCGCCTATTACAACGGTCACATGAGTGAGTCGGTGATGGAGGTTCAACCCGACTTCGTCAAGCTTGTTGAAAGCTACGGTCACGTTGGCCTGCGTGCCACCACCTACGAAGAGCTCGACCGCTGCATTGAGGAGGCCTTCGGCAAGTACAAGGACGACCTTGTTTTCATTGACGTGCACATCGAGCGTGAAGAGCCGGTGCGACCGATGGTGGGTCCTGGTCAGGGGCTTACCGAGATGGTTCTTTCGGAGGAGAAGTAAGAATGCAGACGCGTCATATTCTTTCGGTTCTTCTCAAGAACACTTCGGGTGCGCTCTCGCGCGTTGTCGGTCTTTTCTCTGCCCGCGGTTACAACATCGAATCCCTGACGGTCGCTCCGACGGAAAGCGACAGCATTTCGCGTATGACCATCGTGTCGTACGCCGATGAAAAGAAGATGGAGCAGATCACCAAGCACCTGAACCGCATCATCGAAGTGATCAAGGTCTACGATCTGATGGAAAGCGACTACGTTGAGCGTGAACTGATGCTCATCAAGGTGCGTGCCATCGGTCGCGACCGAGACGAGATGCTGCGCATCACGGAAATTTTCCGTGCGCGCGTTATCGACGTCACCGACAAAACCTACACGATCGAAGTCACGGGCGACAGCCGCAAGCTTGACGCCTTCATGAAGTCGATTGACGAAAAACTGATTCTGGAAACAGTGCGCACCGGCGCAAGCGGCATAGCTCGCGGCGAGCGCATCCTCAAAATCTGATTTACATACCTGTTTGCTTAAAAGGGAGACAAAACATGAAAGTCTTTTACGACAAGGACGCCGATCTTTCGCTTATCAAGGGTAAAAAGGTCGCCATCATTGGCTACGGCAGCCAGGGTCACGCACACGCCCTGAACCTGCACGACTCCGGCTGCGATGTCGTTGTCGGTCTTCGTAAGGGCGGTTCGTCCTGGGCCAAGGCTGAGAACGCCGGTCTTACGGTCAAAACCATCGAAGAGGCGACCCAAGGCGCCGATGTCGTGATGATTCTGTTGCCCGACGAATTCATTGCCGACGTTTACCACAAGCAAATCGAACCGAACATCAAAGAGGGTGCGGCCCTGGCGTTTGCTCACGGCTTTAACATCCACTACGCGCAGATCGTTCCGCGCAAGGACCTGGATGTCATCATGATCGCCCCGAAGGCTCCCGGTCACACGGTGCGTTCCACCTACGTCGCCGGTGCCGGCACGCCGATGCTTATTGCCGTCTATCAGGACAATTCCGGCAAAGCTCATGACTTGGCTCTGTCCTACGCCTGCGCTGCGGGCGGCGGCCGTGCCGGTGTGCTCGAAACGACGTTCCGCGCCGAAACAGAAACCGACCTCTTCGGTGAACAGGCCGTGCTTTGCGGTGGTCTCGTCGAACTGATCAAGTCGGGTTTTGAGACGCTTGTCGAAGCCGGTTACGAGCCTGAAATGGCCTACTTCGAGTGCTGCCATGAAATGAAGCTCATTGTTGATCTGATTTACGAAGGCGGAATTGCAACGATGGACTACTCCATCTCCAATAATGCCGAATACGGCCAGTATTACACCGGTCCGAAGATCATCAACGACGAAAGCCGCAAGGCCATGAAGGAATGCCTGCGTCAGATTCAAAACGGTGAATACGCCAAGAGCTTCCTTCTGGAATGCGGCTTGAAGTATCCGACGCTTTCGGCCAACCGTCGTCTGACGAGTGAACACGGCATCGAAGTGACGGGTGCCAAGTTGCGCGCAATGATGCCCTGGATCACCGCGCACAAGCTCGTGGATAAGTCCAAGAACTAAAAAATGCGTCGTAAGCAGGTTCTTCTGAACCTGTCAACTCCCCGCATGCGGTCTGCTCCGAATGCGGGAGTTCAATTGCCTCGGAAGGTTGTCGAGCTTTCCGAGGTTTGTTTTTGGCCGATCAACGTTACGTTCGGAGAACGGATCGTCCGCAAAGCAAAAAGTCCGCCGAAGCGGACTTTTTACAGATCGGACGGCACTAAACCGACTAGTCGGCGTCGTACAAGCGCCACTGACCTTTGGACATCTTCAGATAGTCCTTACCCTTGTATTCAAGCACCATGGCCTGAGCATTTTCGCTCACCATGTGTGTCGTGGGAAGATCGTTGACGAGATCGGCGATCGGAACGGCGCCTTCAGGTTTGCTGAAATAATTCGTTTCGATGACACGGCCGATCAGAGTCGACAAAGCCAGATAGCTTGTATCGGAAGTCACGTGCACAGGCGTCTTCGGCAGTTTGTTCAGTCCAAAGAATTTCACCATGACCGGCACCTGTGTGATGCGACGACTCGGGATGTCGCGCAGACGAGGAGTCTGAATGCGGTCGCCGCGGACGGCGGCACCGTGTTCCGGAACGATGATCAGCATCACTTTGCGCTTGCTCTTTTGCAGGTCTGCAATAAAGACGTCAAGCGCATCAATGAAGGCACGAGCACGAGGCTCAAACTCTTCCCAACGGGACTTGCCCGGCTGGCGGTTGCCGTCGTGTAGAGCAATGAAATTAAAGAGCGAAACGCTGCGCGGATCCTTGGCCTTGTTGACGACGCTGCGCCAGTGGCGGAACACGGAGAGCGTATCGGCAATTTCTTCGTTGTTGAAGCTCACGTACTTGACCGGATAACGGCGGCGCTCGAAAGGTGCGGTTAGACCTGCCTGCGTGCGCATGGCATTGAGGTAGTTGTCGTATACACCGCTGTGGTCCAGGAACAGATGTTGCTTAAAACCGAGCGAATCGAGACGATTCATAATTTCGCATTCTGGACGACGCGTGTCATAGAGCGCATCATGTGGAGGCTGACCACAGGCGCCGTTTAACAGGCGCAAAGCAGCCGGACCCGAATACGACGTGGCCGAATTGAAGTGATCAAAACGGATGTTGAACTGACTGAACGTCCTGTTGTTAATCAAGTTGGCCGCAATCAAGTCGTCCGTCGAAAGCGAACAGATATTGAGGATTACGATGTCAAACGGCGTGTCTTTAGGTTTGATGGAGTCCGGGAACTTTGCCACGCGATCCTTTTCGTAGGCGATGAACGTCTGGTACCACTTGTCGATTTCTTCGGAAGATGCTTCGCCCTGAGAGGTACCTTTGGCAGCAGCAAGTGCCGCGGCCGTATCGGTCGGGTTGCCTACAGCTGTCTTGCCTGTGGCTGTTTGCGGCACGAGGTTGCTTTGCTGCGAAGGCGCCGAACCGAAGAAAGGCGAGACGACGAGGAACAACAGCCAACAGCCGGTGACGGCCGTTACTCGGATGAAGTCGCGCGCAGCGTAGTAAATCAACAGAATCGCACAGCCTGCAAAGACCATACGCCAGTTGATGAAGTCCCAAATGAGCTGCAGGACGTAGTTAACGGAAAAGCCCGTGATGCCGGTCGCATTAGCCATAATGCTCTGCGGGCCGGGAAGCCAGCTTTCCGACCAAAGCAGTGCAATGCCGCAACCCAACGCGATCAGCTGCTTTAAGACGCGCATGCCTTTGGAGTTGGCAGGCAACAACAGGAAGCAGAAAAGCGCGATGTTGGCAAAAAGTTCGAGTCGCAGGTAGCCGAGCTGGGTCAGGAAAAACTTGCAGATGAAGTAGACGTTCCATAACCCGAGGCCGCCGACCATGCGTCCGGTAAAGTTTCCGACGGATTTCACTTGTTGGTTCCCTCAGTCGTTGCTGTAGCACCACCTGCCGGTGCTGCCGGAGCGGCAGGAGTTGATACAGCAGGGGCGGCTGGTGCTTGAGTTGATGTCGGTACGCTGTTATCGGCTGAAGCCTTGGGCTGCTGAGCTTGCTCGACAGCCTTCGGAGCGGCGGTAGCCGGGGCCGTAGGCTGAGTTGCCATGGAAGCCGAAACCGCCGGAGCCGGCGTTACATTGTTTGTGGCGGGGGTTGCCGCATCGGTCATGACCTGCTCAGGCGCTTCTTCAGCCTCTTCCTGATGATCTTCTTTGTCGGCAGACTTATCGACAGGCACCATTGCCTTGGGCGGTACCTGTGTGAGCTGTGCCTTAGGTGAGAGTTGCAGGTAGCCGTTTCGATCGAATCGGTACAGACCACGGTCAAAGCCGATGGCATAAAGCATCAGCGTATTGCGGTAGTAGTTTTCGCCGATGATCGGATCGTTTTCGATCACGGTGCGTAAGTAATCCTGCGTGGGGCCCTTGCCAAGCAGTTCAAGCACGCAGGCGGCAAAGCCAGGAGAGCCGTAACCGTGACGTTCACCAGTGATGATGTTGATCTTTTCGGGCGGCATGTTGGTGTCGCGTGTGAGCTTGGCAAACGGCTCGAAGTGCTCTACCAGAATGTCGTGCACCGGGTCGGCCGGGGACATCATGGCTGCCCACATATAGGTGCGAATGGCGTTGTAGGAGCCGAGAGTGTAGTCCGCTCCCTTTTCGGGAATGACCTTACCCTGACGGTCAAAGCGCACCCAGTCGGGCGCGTAGCCGCGAGGGGCGGAGCGTACGAGCGAGCGTACCGTACCTTCGATAACCGGATTCCAGGACTGATCTTCCACCGCAAAGCGGCGCATGATGAAGACCGGGTAGTAAGACGGATTGAGCGTTACGAAATTTTCCTGCTCAAAGCCCTTGTAGCCCGGCAGAAGAACCTTGCCGAGTCCCTTGATGTCGCGCACGTCCTTCATGAGCAAATCCATCATGGCTTTGCCTTTGGCCGTATAGTCCGGACGGTCCCACAGACGGCCTGCTTCGAGCAGACAGTAGGCAATCCACATGTCGCTGTCGGCGGCGTTGTTGCTGTCGATGATGCCCCAGCTGTTGCCGTGCTTACCCCAAAGCCAAGACGGCTTGTACTTGGTGATGTCGCCAGAAGCGAGATTGTTTTCCGTCCACTTCAGGAGTTTTTCGAACGAGTCCTTATCACCGGCAACCAAGGCAAAAAACATGGCGTAGGACTGGCCTTCGCTTGTCGTGATGCGGCGGTTGTCGCTGTAATCCACAACGCGGAAAGAGTCGTTGACATTTGCGGCCTTGAAAGCATCCCACTTGTCCCAAGCTTGAGCCGAGGTGCAAAGACCGGCCAGCACGGCACAGACAGAAGCGGCGCAAATCGAACGGGAAATGAATTTCATGTTTTGTTCTCCGATCGGATTAGAGCGACGAACGGCCGCGCAGCCAACGGCGCATGCCGGCAAAGATGCCCCAGCCGGCCACAACTGCGGCAATCAGAGCGCAGAGCACCAACAGGAACGGACGATTGGCAAAGGAAACCCAGACGCGTTGGTACCAGGGGAGATCTCCAACCCACCATGTCTGCGAGGGCTTGAAGGAGGTGAGTCCCTGCGAGGACACGAAAACCGTGCCGCCGCTGGCATCCTGAAGCTGAGCGCGGTTGGCAAGCGAATCGTTGAGAAGCTTTGCGCCGCGCGAGCCGTCGGATAGAAGTGCCACCACAGCGCGTCCGCTGTCAGCCGGCGACTTCACGGAAAGCAAAGCCGCCAGGGGGGCATTTTCCGGATCTTCAACACCGGTTTGAGCAGATTTGCCGCCAAGAAAATCGACAACAGCCTTTTCAAGATTCTTGGCTGTATCGTCGTTCAGGCTTGTGATGTTGGCAGGCAGCCCGCCCACGTAAAGCACGTCCTTACCTTTGAGCACATCGTTGCCAAGCTTGGAAGTGACGGTTACCTGCAACGGCACAGAGCCTGTGGCAGAAGAAATGCGGCCGATAGCGTTTAAAAGCGTGGTCACGTACTGAGCATTGGAGGCATCCGACAAAACGGCAACTGTCTGCGACAAGTCGGCGTACTTGGAGAAGGGGAAACCGCCTCTGGTGTAGAGCGCAATTTCCGGCAGCTGTGCATAGTGATAAAAGCCGCTGAAGGCGATGCTCGAAGACGGATCGATCTGGAAGTTGTGGCTCGGAAGTGCCACGGTGCGACAATTTTCGGGCGTACCTTCCAGGGCTTGCGTGCCGTAGAAGGCCTCTATCGAGAGATCATTGGTGAGTGACATGCCGTCGCGCGGACCTACGGCCGAGAAAAGCGGGCCGGGAGCCGCCTGCACGAACACTTCGGAGCGGGCGAGATCCGTACCGCTGTCCATGTTGTCGCTGCCGGCAAGTGCTGTGTTCATGAGGACACGCATCTGCGCAACCTGACCTTCGGCGGGCTTGCTGTAGCGGTAAAAGAGGTTGAGGTCGGCCTTGGCTCCGTCAATGGCGTAGATGTCGGGAGCCATATTCAGATTAAGGTGAATGGCAGGCAACACGGCGCCGCGCGAGGTGAGCTGTGTCGGGTAACGCATGAGAGAACTCAGCGTGATGGCCTGCTGTGGGTCAATCCAGTTCGGAGCCTGATAGGCGCCCTGCACGGGTTCGTCTTTGAAGTCGCGAACGCGGTGGTTGTCACCGATCATTTGCGTACCGGAAGTGAGCACCTTGGCGGCTACGACAAGATCCTCATCGTTACGGCCGCTGATGAGGAGCATCTTTTCGTGCTGTCCGCCCGGAACGTCGCGAAGCTCAATGCGGGGACCTTCAAAAGCGGGCAGTTCCGAGAGAAATGCCGGCTTGCGGTCGTTGGTGGCAAAGACGACGAAATGGCCCTTGGCAGGAACTTCACCGAAGTAGACGGGGAATTCTGCTTTACCCCATTGAGATAGGCTGCCTGTGTAACCCGCGACAATCGCTGCTGCGGTGGCTTCTTTGTCGGTAGGCTGTTGCGCAAAGACGATCGGAAGAGTCGTGTTTTGACCGGAGTCGCCTGCTGCGATAAAGGGAGCTGGGAACTGCGACAAATCGTTGGGCAGTCTCACAAAAGCTTTGTTGAGAGCAAGTTCGCTTTCGGGGGCGATGTCCATCCAAAGCGAGGGATTGGAGGCGTTTTCGCACACCGTCTGATAGTGGCCGACAAATTCCACGCGAACCTGGTTTTGTCCGGTACGGAAAGACTTCGAGCCGAGATTGAAGATAAGAGACTGAGGTTTGCCGATTTGTTTGGCAGACAAGGCCGCTGTTTCCTGCAGTTCCCCGTTCAGAAAGATGTTGAGCTGCGTGACGTTGGCAAGCATCGAGGGCGAGACGGTGAAGTTCAGCGTCAGTTCGCCGCCCATGACCACTTCATCGGGTTTGACTGTGAAATCAAAGTATCCGGAATTGTTCGATCCTGTGAGCTTGATGGGTTTGCCCGCCATGCCGGGAGCCAGGTCGGACAGTGCGTACGTTGTCGTTTCGCCGCCCGTCAGGTCCGTACGCCACACAGGTGCGTCACCGGTCTGAGCCAGTGCGTGGGTTGCGGAAAATGCCAAAAGGGAGCAGACCGACAACGTGGTGAGGGAATGCTTGAAAGAGAAGTCTCTTTTGTTCATTTGGGTGAAACTCAAAAATATTAGAGGCCGACGGACGTTTTGGGCATGCGCGGCATGAAGCTCACGACATAGCGAACAATGCGTCCTGCCGTCCCCGGCAGAAATTCAATAAGTGACTTGAAGCCGTATGCGGCAAAGCCGACTAGACGCAGGAAGCCGGCAACAAAACGATCGTCGACATGATGGTCAAATTTGTCGCCCCAATGTCCTTCCCGCGCAAACGTTTGGCGGTTGAAGCGAATTTCATCTTCAACCGATTCGAAAATAAGATCAAATTCCGTAAAGCCTTTAGCTTCTCGAGCAACAGTTGCCTTGAATGTGTCCGTGTGACCGTTGCCCGTCATTTCGATGGCAACCGATTCGCCCACGGCGAGGCCCTTGAGATCAAGAACAAGTTCGGTTTGACTGAATTCGACGACCGGCACGGCATGTCTGCTGCCGTCGTCGGTAATCACGACGGCGCCTGCCTTCAGCGGCACGCGAGGCAGCGGATGCTCCATGATTTCTTCCACAGCCACAGCGAAAGCGGCACCCAGTACCAACAGGTTGTAGGCTATCCAAGCAATGTTGATGATAAGGGTGGAAACCTGCGGGTCGGCAGCCGTTACAGTCTTATAGATGCCGATGGCAAGGCCGAGTAGGTTCAACACCATCAAAATGAGCACCGGTGTTGCAATGCGCCAGTCGACATACTTCTTGTCGATAGTCATGCCCTTGGCCGTCACGTTGAACTTGCCCTTGTGCGGGAAGATCAGGGCGACGGTCGTCGGCAGCAGAATGTACCAGGACAGCACCGTTTCATAGACGCCGCCCAGGAACGGATATCGATAGCCGCGCTGCAGCTGCTGGTTGGTGATGGCCGCGTGAACCATGTGCGGAATTACGTAGGCGAAAATAGCCGCTGCCGTGGCGTAGATGACGTAGATGTCAAAGAACATGTAGGGCAGGGGAGCCAGCAGGAAGATGATGCGCGGCAACCCGTGCAGGAAGTGAATCATCGCGTTCATGAAACACAGGCGCTGCGGCAGCGTGAGGCCTTTTTTCAGCAAGGGATTGTCAAGACGGAAGATCTGGATCATGCCGCGTGCCCAACGGATGCGCTGACCGATATGAGCCGAAAGCGATTCGGTTGAGAGGCCTGAAGCCAGAGGCTTGGAAATGCAGGCTGACTTCCAGCCGCGGCGGTTTAGTTTCAAAGACGTATGTGCGTCTTCGGTCACCGTTTCCACGGCAATGCCGCCGATTTCTTCCAAAGCGCTGCGGCGCATCACAGCGTTGGAGCCGCAGAACATGACCGCGTTCCAAGTATCGTTGCCTTTCTGAATGTAGTCGTGAAAGAGCGAGTTCTCGAACGGCATGGCGCGGTCGAGATGCAGGTTCTTTTCAAACGGATCGGGCGAGTAAAAGTGATGCGGCGTTTGCACCAAGGCAATCTTTTTGTCATGCACGAGCCAGCCGACCGTGCTTGTTAAAAAGTCTGAAGAAGGAACGTGGTCGCAGTCGTAGATCGTAATGAATTCACCGGAGGTGTGCTTCATCGCGTTATTGATGTTGCCTGCCTTGGCGTGGTTGTGTTCGTCACGCTTGATGTAGTGAACGCCGGCAGCTTTTGCAAAAGCTTCAACCCAGTCGCGACTACCGTCGGCGAGAATATAGACGTTGATTTTGTCTTCGGGCCAGTCAAGGTTCTTGGCGGCAAAAACCGTGGGCTTAATGACTTCAAGAGATTCGTTGTAAGTCGGAATGAAGATGTCGACCGTGGGCCAAGTTGTGCGATCGGCAGGCAGTCGCTTCGGGCGACGGTCAAGCGGCCAACAAACCTGGAAATAGCCCAGAACCATCACGATGAATGCGTA
>ENA-USTZ01000942-USTZ01000942.1-human-gut-metagenome-genome-assembly--contig:-NODE-942-length-11928-cov-3.159311_pt1 | contig 11928 bp, 9 predicted proteins | sample MGYA00250049_ERZ773375 | MGnify/ENA primary metagenome ERZ773375 (study PRJEB29103, sample SAMN06111956) | human gut metagenome | biome: human gut; feature: ankylosing spondylitis patient; material...
AGAGCGACATCCTCGCTGTGGTTGAGTAAACTTCAAACTTTTCCACTTTGATATAAAAGGAGCGATTCTTTATGGCTAAACAGATCAAACAGGGCGAGGACGCCCGTAAGGCACTTTGCGCAGGTATCGACCAGCTGGCCGATACCGTTAAGGTCACCCTGGGCCCCAAGGGCCGCAACGTGGTGCTGAGCAAGAAGTTCGGCAGCCCGCTCATCACCAACGATGGCGTTACCATCGCCAAGGAGATCGAACTGAAGGATGAGTTCGAGAACATGGGCGCACAGCTCGTTCGCGAAGTCGCCACCAAGACCAACGATGCAGCTGGTGACGGCACCACCACCGCCACCGTTCTGGCCCAGGCTCTTGTCACCGAGGGCATGAAGAACGTTACCGCCGGTGCCAACCCCATGGACATCAAGCGCGGCATGCAGAAGGCTGTCGCCGCCGCTGTTGCCTCCGTTAAGGAGCACAGCCAGAAGGTCAACGGCAGCAAGGACATCGCCCGTGTTGGCACTGTCTCTGCCGGTGACGCTGAGATCGGCCAGCTGATCGCTGACGCAATGGAGAAGGTCACTGCCGATGGCGTTATCACCATCGAGGAGAACAAGACCACTGCCGAGACCTACACCGAGGTCGTCGAAGGCATGCAGTTCGACCGCGGCTACGTGACCCCCTACATGGTCACCGACACCGAGAAGATGGAGACCGTCTACGACGATTGCTCCGTCCTGATTACCGACAAGAAGATCAGCGTCTTCCAGGACGTTGTTCCTCTGCTGGAGCAGGTCATCCAGTCCGGCCGCAAGCTGCTGATCATTGCAGAGGATGTCGAGGGCGACGCTCTGTCCAACCTCATCATCAACCGTCTGCGCGGTGGCCTGAACGTTGTTGCTGTCAAGGCACCCGGCTTTGGTGACCGCCGCAAGGAGATGCTGCAGGATATCGCCACCCTGACCGGCGGCACGGTTATCAGCAGCGACCTGGGCTATGAGCTGAAGGACGCCACCATGCAGCTGCTCGGCCAGGCCCGCCAGGTCAAGGTCACCAAGGAGAACACCACCATCGTCGGCGGTGCCGGTGACAAGCAGGCTATCGCAGACCGTGTTGCCCAGATCCGCAGCCAGATCGCCGTTGCGACCTCTGACTTTGACCGCGAGAAGCTGCAGGAGCGTCTGGCCAAGATGGCCGGCGGCGTTGCCGTCATCAAGGTCGGTGCCGCTACCGAGGTCGAGATGAAGGACAAGAAGCTGCGCATCGAGGATGCCCTGAACGCGACCAAGGCCGCTGTTGAGGAAGGCATCGTCGCTGGCGGCGGCACGGCCACCATCAACGCCATTCCCGCTGTCGACAAGCTGGTCGGCGAGCTGGAGGGCGACGAGCGCACCGGTGCGAAGATCGTCCGCAAAGCGCTGGAGGCTCCTCTGCGCCAGATCGCTGCCAACGCTGGCCTCGAGGGCAGCGTCGTTATCGACAACATCCTGAAGGCCAACAAGCCCAACTACGGCTTTGATGCCCAGAAGGAGGAGTACGTCGAGGATATGATCGAGGCCGGTATCGTCGACCCGACCAAGGTCACCCGTTCCGCTCTGGAGAACGCCGCCAGCGTCGCCGCGATGGTCCTGACCACCGAGAGCCTTGTCGCTGACCTGCCGGAACCCCCGGCTCCGGCTGCTCCGGCCCCTGACATGGGCGGCATGTACTAATTGGGTACACCCCACAAGCAACCATAAGGTCGAAGTCTCCGCAAAAAGAGGCTTCGGCCTTTTTGTATAAACCGGCAAAGTGTGCTATAATAGACAGAAATAACGCAGCGGGGGAGCCGCCATGAAAAAATACGCAAAATATCCGGCACTGGCCGTTACGCTGGCGATTATGGCAGTGATCTTTGTCTTGTCCTCGCAGCCGGCGGAGCTGTCCACCAAGGTCAGCCGCGCCGTTACCGAGACCGTGCAGGCCGGCAGGATAAAAGCCATCACGCCGCTGTGGTTCAGCACCACAAACCTGAACGCCAACGTCCGCAAGTGGGCGCACATCTATATCTACTGTGCCCTCGGCGTCAGCATGGCCGTGACCGTGCAGCTGTGGCTGCACCGCGTTACGCTGCGGCAAAAGGCACTGCTGGCATCGGCGCTGTGTATGCTGTATGCGGCCGGTGATGAGCTCCACCAGTATTTTGTGCCGGGCCGTGCCGCGCAGTTGAGCGACGTTGTGATTGACGCCATGGGCTTTCTGCCCTGCGTGGCGGCGGTGTATCTGGTGCTTTGGGCTGTCAGGAGGCTGCGCAATTAACAGGACTCAACCCAAAATGATATGGGTAATAGAGGTATTTTAGGTTGACCTGCCGCCCATACTTCCACCGGGGGGATGTGCCTTGTCTCTGCGTCGGTTGTATGGGCTTTGCGCTGTGCTGGTGCTGCTGGCGGGCGTCGTGCTCTGCCGCACCTACTGGGTGGGGCAGCAGACGGCCTATGCCGCCAGTGCGGGCGGGCAGAGCGTCCAGACGCTGGCCCTGCCGCGCGCCCGGGGCGATTTCTATGACCGCACGGGCCGCAGGCTGACCGGCCTTTCCCCGCAGTATTACGCACTCTGCCTGCCCGGAGACGCCGGGTACACGGCGCTGTTTCCGTATGTCCCGTATGCGGAGCAGAGCCTTTTGTATGAGCGCCGCAACCTTGCAAGCCCCTTTTTGATACAGGTGGACCGCGACCTGACCGCGCAGGGCATCACGACCTGCACCGTGCCGCAGCATTTCGGCGGCAGCACCGCCGCGCACCTGCTGGGCTATCTGGACAGCGAGGGCCGCGGCGTGTCCGGCCTGGAAAAAGCCTACGACGACCTGTTGGCCGCCTCCGGAGACGCGCGCATTGTGACCTGCTTTATGACCGCGCAGGGACGCCTGCTGACGGACACAAGCCCGCTTGTGGCGGTGGAAACACCCGGCACGGGGCAGGGCGTGCGGCTGACGCTGGACGCCGACCTGCAGCGCGCTTGTGAGGGGCTGGCCACGCTGTATCTGCCGCGCGGCTGCATCGTCGTGATGGACACGGCCACCGGCGAGGTGCTTGCCTCGGTCAGTATGCCGTCGTTTGACCCGCAGAATGTCGCCGCCAGCATTGCCGCCAACGATACCTCGCTGCTCAACCGGCCTCTCCGTGCATTCAGTGCCGGGTCGGTGTTCAAGGTCGTGCTGGCTGCAGCCGCCTACGAGAGCGGCCTTGACTGGTACACCCACGACTGCACGGGTGAGGTCGAGGTTGCCGGGCAGACCTACCGCTGTGCACTGGGCCGCGCCCACGGCGTGGTCAACCTGCGCGGCGCGCTGGAACAAAGCTGCAACACCTATTTCATCGAGCTGGGCCGCCTGCTGGGGGCACAGCGCATCCGCAAAATGGCAGAGACACTCGGCTTCGGCACGGCCACGCAGCTTGCACCCGGCCTGCAAGGCGCATCGGGCACACTGCCCGATGCCGCCGCACTTGAAAACCCAGGCGAGCTGGCGACGTTCAGCTTTGGTCAGGGGGCGCTGACCGTGACGCCGCTGCAAATTACAGCCATGATGAACACCGTCGCAAACGGCGGCGTGTACAGGACACCGGCCTTTGTACAGGGAATTGTTGACGCCGACGGCACGCTGACCGGGCAGACCCGGGCGGCTGACACCCGCACGGTCTTTGATGCGGCCACGGCACGGGTGCTGCGCAGCATGCTGGCCTCCGTCGTGTCGGAGGGTATCGGCAGCGAGGCACAGCCCAAAACCGGCACGGCAGGCGGCAAGACCGGCACAGCGCAGACCGGCCAGTACGACGAGAACGGCGAGGAGCTGCTCAACTACTGGTTCAGCGGCTTTTACCCGGCGGACGACCCGCGGTATACCATTACCGTTTTGCAGGACGGCATTTTAAAGCCCGAAACCTCCAGCGCCGCGATATTTGCAAAGGTTACCGAAATTCTGGCTGTGTGGGAGAACTCCTAAGCCTTCCCCCTCGGGGGAAGGTGGCCCCGCAGGGTCGGATGAGGGCAGACCTTGCCGCCGCAGCACTTTACCGGGCAGCAACGGCATATCCGCCCCTCATCAGTCAGTGGTCGGGGCCACTGACAGCTTCCCCCGAGGGGGAAGCCAATCTCTCCGTCAACCAATTTCCTCCAAGGTATTGCACTTTTGCGGCAAAAAAGCTACAATAATTAGTATCTGTAGACTGCAAGTAACCGATGCTGAAAGGGACAAACCGATGCAGCATATTTTTATCATAAACCCAACGGCGGGCAAGGTGGACGCCAGCGTGGCGCTCATCCCGCAGATCCACGCCGCTGCCAGCCGCGCAGGGCTTCATCCTACCATTGAGGTGACCCGCCGCGCCGGGCAGGCCCGCGCCCTGGCCGCCCAATACGCCGCCGGAGGGGAAGAAGTATACCTCTACGCCTGCGGCGGCGACGGCACGCTGAACGAAATATTGCAGGGTACCGTCGGCCGCCCGAACGCCGCCATCGGCTGCGTGCCCTGCGGCAGCGGCAATGACTATGTGCGCAACTTCGGCACGCAGGCGCAGTTCCTGGACCTTGACGCACAGCTGGCCGCACAGCCGTTCGCAGCGGACGTCATCCGCACGCCCCAGGGCTGCGGCATCGACATCTATGCCGCGGGCATCGACGCCCAGGTCGCCAACGGCATCCCCAAATGGCGGCGCGTGCCCTTCTGCGGCGGCACAACGGCCTACACGCTGTCGATTCTCGAGGCCGTGTGCAGCACCTTCAGGCACCGTCTGCGCATCACCGCCGATGACCGCCAATTGGAGGACACCTTCATGATGCTGGCGGTCTGCAACGGCCAGCAGTACGGCGGCGGCTACTGCGCCGCGCCCCACGCCAGCATGACCGACGGTCTGCTAGATGTGGTGCTGCTGCGGCCCGTGCCGCGGGAGGAGGCGGTGCTCTTTTTGCCGGAGGAGTTCTTTGTTGATTTTTTACCGGAACGAGATTGTGCCATGTTACAGTGCTTCCCTCTCTTATTTCTCTGAACGCTTCTTTATATATATGTAGTCTGTACAGGTACAGGACGGTAAGGACATACGACTTTTATTTTAGCACGATTTCCAGGGATTGTAAAGAAAAATGCCCGCGGTGCCGGGTTACAAAAAAATAAATCCCCGCCCTGAGGGAAGGGCGGGGAATTACAAGAAAGGAGGAGAAGAACACATGAAAATGTGATAAAGCTATTTGACTTGGGGTTCATTTAGCTTGCAACTAAATTGTAACTGTTTTGTCACCAAATGTCAATAGCAAATTGTAAATCTTTTGTCATTTTTCAATTTGTTCACAAATTGGCAGGCGCAGCTCCGCACAGCCGCCGGGCGTGTTGGACAGGCGCAGCGTGCCACTGTGTGAAAGCGCGACCCTGCGTGCAAAATACAGCCCAAAGCCCTGGTGGGCTGTGTCACTGCGGGCAGCTTCTGTATAAAGCAGCTCCCCCGCTTTGGCGAGGGCCTCGGCAGTGAAGCCGGGGCCGGTATCGGTCACACGCAGGATGAAATCCTGTTTTTCTTTTGTAACCAACAGTGTGACAGTGCCGCCGCGGGGCGTATAGCGCACGGCGTTGTCCAGCAGGTTTTCGGCAGCCCGGAGCAGGTCGCACTGCGCCGCGCACAGTGTCCCCTGCCACTGCTCGTTCAGTATAAGCTGCACCCCGGCAGGTGCGCAGAGGGCGCGGGCTGTTTCCGCCAATTCACAGACAAGGGTGTGACTGGGAAAGGTTTCCCCTGTGGCGGGCGGTGCACAGGCGGTGCGCAGGGCGGCCAGATATTGCTGGGCACGGTCCGTTCCACGCAGGATGGCTTCGACCTGTGTCTGCTGGTCGGCGGACAGAGCATCCTCGGCCAGCAGGTCTGCGTTGCCCTGAATGATGGACAGCGGCGTTTTCAAGTCATGCGTCAGCGCGGCGATCTGCTCGGCGCGCTGCTGCTCCATCCGCCATTGGCTTTGCAGGCTGTCGGTCAGCTCTCGGCCCATCGTCTGCATGGCATGCAGCGTGGCGGAAAACTCTCGCAGACGTGCGCCGTCTGCGTCAATGCGCTCGGGCTGCTGCGCAGCGATGGCATCCACCGCGCGGTGCAGACAGGCGGTCTCGGCGGCAAAGACCCGCACGGTGCAGTGGGTCTGCCAGCCCAGCCAAACGAGGATGAGCGCCGCCAGCAGCACAAAATAGCAGGTCTGGAAATCCGGCAGCGTGTCCCGCAGGGCCGGGTCGGCGTAGGGCGTAGCATAGTCGTACTGCAAAAGGCAAAAGCTTCCGTCCGCCATTTTGACATCGTACTGGTACTGCATCAGCACCAGATTGCCGCTGCCACCGTGAAAGGCGTTGAGGGCAATTTTCAGCTGACGGGCGGTCATGTTGGTCTGCAGCACCGTGCCATCCTGCACCACAGCCCAGCGGCACAGGTCACTGATTTGGTTGGAATCAAATGTTTCTGCGGTCACGGCGGCCACGGTCTCCCGGGCCTCGGAACAGGCCCGGGCAGACGCTACGGCAGGCAGCAGAAAACCGATGTTTATCAGCTGCATAAAAATGACCCACCAGAGTACCAGAATCAGCGCACACCCGCCGCCGCACAGAAGAAGATACCGCAGCAGCACGGTGCGCAGGCTGGTCAGCTTTCGTTTTTCCATTGGTAGCCCACGCCCCATATCGTTTGCAGCACCTCCCCTGCCCCGGACACGCGCAGCTTGGCGCGGATGTTTTTAATGTGCTGGGTGATGGCGGTGTCATCCGCTGTACCGTCATAACCGAACACAGCTTCGTAAATCTGTTCTTTGGAAAAGGTCTGCCCTGCATGGAGGGCCAGCAGCTCACAGATGGCGTACTCGGATTTTGTTAGGTGTAAAGGTATGCCGCCAACGCCGGCTTCTTTGGCAGAAAGGTCCAGCGTCACCCCGCCGCGGGTGATCTTATGGGACGGCGTGCGGTTCTGCCGCCGCAGGTGGGCGGCAACCCGGGCACGCAGCTCGGCCACGCGGAACGGCTTGGTCAGGTAATCGTCCGCACCAAGACCGAGACCGGTCAGTACCGACGGCTCATCGGTGCGGGCCGTCAGAAACAGAATCGGCGCGTCCGTCTCGGCGCGAATGCGGCGGCAGACAGCAAAGCCGTCCTCACCGGGCATCATCACATCCAGCAGGATGCAGTCCGCCCAGCGGCAGAGCGTATCGGTCAGCTGTGTGCCGGAGGTGCGGGTTTCCACCGTATGGCCGTCGCGCTCAAGCGCGGTTTTCAGCAGTGCGCAGAGGTCGTGGTCATCGTCAACTGCCAGAATGTGTGCCATAAGCTCTCCTTACCGCGTAAGCGTGTAGACAAGGCAGGATGCCCCGTAGAGAAGATAAATGTGTGCCGGGTAGAACCAGTAGAACAGCTGCTTGTGGCCGCTGCCACGCTGGCCGTTGTACAGCGCCATGCCGATAACGGCAAAAACGCCGAGCCACTCATAGTAGACTGTGAACATCTGGGAAAAGGCAAAATCCGGCAGACCGCGAACCTGCAGAAAGACCAGAACAAAATCACACAGGAAGGTCATAGCCGCCCAAACGACCAGCCGCAGGCGCTTGTGGTTATACAGCGCATACAGCACGATGCCCCCGGCCAGAAAAGACCAGCCGCCATCGGTGATGGATGTCCACAAAGGCAGCGGCGCGGTGATGACCCACGCCAACACGGCAGAGCAGATCGGTGCGTCCTGAATTTTGGGAAAAAGCATCAGCAGCGCTGCGATGCAAATCGGCCAGAGAATCGGCATGGCAGCAGCCAGTGCGCCCCGCACAAACCGGCGCTGACGCAGCCAGTCAATGCCCTGCCAGATTATGCAAAGCAGCATCAGATCCTGAAAAATGGCATTCAGCGGGTAGAAGCCGTCCCCGCGGCGGAAGGCCCCTGCATAGATCATAAAAAATTCCACAGTGCCCATCGCAGTACCGATGGCCCAGATACGCAGGAAGTAGCGCCTGCGGTCATGGGTATGGGCGAAGCCCTCCACGGTGCAGAACAGAAACAGCGGCGCAGACAGCCGCGCCAGCATACTGAACCATTCCGGCACAACGCCCGTAAATTCAAAAAAGTAGTGAATGTGATCCATCACCATGAGCACCAGCGCAATGGTTTTAAGCGCTGTGCCGGTCAGGCCGAATTTTTGCTTTGTCATAATAATAACCCCTTTCATTGTTGCTGTAAACAGTGTAACAGGGGTTTGTGTAGAAATTATAAGTGTTTGAAAATCAGCTGTGCCTCAAAGGCAGATTTGCCTTCCCGTTCGCCTTCAAAATAGAAGGTGTCCTCTGCCAGTTTGGCACGGCGCAGGGTGAAGCTCTCGCCGCGGGGAACCTCACGGTGGTAGCTGATGATGAAATCCGAAATCTGCGCACTGTCCCAGACCTGCCACGGTACGACGTCGCAGACAATGTCGGCATAGCGGGTGTTGTTGAGGTGGCCGTTCATGTCACAGCGGGAGTAGGCCGCGGTCTGCGTGCCCAGCGTCTCGCAGTCCTCGGGCGCAACGCGGGGCAGGCGCATCGGCAGCTCAAGGGGCACATCCTCGGCCCACTGGTCGGCAAACTGCTCCGGGTGCTTGCGCAGGATCATACGCTTTTCGGTATCAATGAGTACCCAGCGGCTGTCCATTGTGGCGACCTCTGCCCCGTCGGCATCGTAAAAATGGGTGATGCGCTTGTTGACGGCGCGCTTGCAGCGCTCGGGCTGGGTGACAAGGGTCAGTTCCTCGTCCACACGGGGCAGCCGTGTGACGTGCAGGGCCAGCTTGGCCAGCACATAGGCGGTGTGGGTCTTGCGGTACAGGGCATCGTCCAGCCCTACGGCCTCGGCGTGGGCGGTAGCAACCTGCTGGGCATAGCGCAGCAGCGCCCCCAGCTTGACATGGCCGAGATGGTCGCCGTCCGTGCGGTAGACGGTAAATTTTTGGGTGTAGGTTATGAGCTTTTCGGGCATAAGGAAGCCCTCCTTGATGGATTTTGAATTGATTCGCCAAGGAGAGTATAGCACAAATGTTGGAAAAATGCAAAGGCGGGGGCTTTGGGGCTGGCCGTAGGGGCTGATGCTTGCATCGGCCCGCGGAGGGGGCAAGACCCCTCCCTACAAATCGAACCGTAAAAGGGTGCAGCGGCAAGGCTGCGGGCCGGCAAACAAAAAGGCTGCACACGCAAAACGGTGTGCAGCCTGAAACTGTTTAATAGTTATCGCGGGATTTTTTGCGGAGCTTGCGCCAAATATTGAATGCAGAGATAGCGATGGCCAGAAGCAGCAGGGCAAGAACCATCCAGCCGCTGCCGCCATCCTCATAGCTCTTCATCTCGCTCCACTGGGCATCCATGGCGGCGTTGATGTCGTCGGGCAGAGTCTCAAAGACCTCCGCCTTGTCCAGAACCTCCGCGCTCGGGTAGGCAATTTCGCTGTACTTCAAATCGTCGTCCAGCATCTCCCACACAGCGGTGATGGGGGTGGAATAGCCGATGAAGTCCGCGTTGGCAAGGCCGACGTCCGGCTCACACAGGTAGTTGATGAACATTTCGGCGGCCTCCCGGTGCTTGGCGTTGGCCGGAATGCACATGCTGTCGATGAAGAAGTTGACGCCTTCCTCCGGGTGGACGAAAGCAAGGTCTGGGTTTTCGTCGATCATCGTGATGGCATCGCCCGCATAGTAGGGCGCCATGGCGGCCTCGCCACCCTCCATCTTGTCAAAGACCTCGTCCATGACGTAGGCCTGCACGATGTTCTTCTGGGCCTTCAGCGCGTCGGTGATGGCGGTGATCTCGTCAACGGACTGCGGATTCATCGACAGACCAATCGTCTTGGCTGCAATCGCGTAAGCGTCGCGGGAATTGTTGAACATCAGCACATTGTTTGTGTACGCAACATCCCACATGTCCGCCCATTTCGTGGGCGGCTCCTCGACCATCGTCGTGTTGTAGATCAGGCCCGTTGTGCCCCACATGTAGGGCACGCTGTACTTGTTGCCGGGGTCGAAGCTGCGGTCCAGATATGTTTCACCGATGCCGGCAAAGTTCGGAATGTTGTCCATGTTCAGCTCGGACAGCATGCCCTCCTTGGCCATCTTGCCCACCATGTAATCCGACGGGAAGATGACATCATAGGATACGCCGCCGGATTTCAGCTTGGCGTAGAGGCTCTCGTTGGAGTCGTAGGTCGTGTAATTGACCTTGATGCCGGTCAGCTCCTCGAATGCGGACAGAACGTTGATGCTCTCGTCAGAACCGTCGGAGATGTACAGGCCGTTGTTGTAGACATTCAGCGTGATATGGTCGTTGGCAAAGCGCTTCCAATCGTAGTCGCCGGAGACGGAAATATCCTCGTTGACCTCGATGTCATCGGCGGCCAGCACCGGCGCGGCGCTCATCATGGTGACAGTCAGTGCGGCCAGCGCTGCAGCGGAAAACTTTTTCAGCTTCATCTTCAGCGCCCCCCTTCGTCCAGCATGGCTTTGCGGATGGCTTTCTGGTTGCGGCGGTAGGCGCGGGAGTCTGCGGCGTTGGAAATCAGGATGATTGCCAGAATGACGCAGAATATGACTGCAGACAGCGCGTTGATCTCGGGGCTGACCTTCTTGCGGGTCATCGAGTAGATGGCGATAGGCAGTGTCTGCATCGTGCCGGAGTTGAAGTAGGAAATCATGAAGTCATCAATAGAGTAGGTCAGGCAGATGAGGAATGCCGACAAAATGGCCGGGGACAGCTGCGGCATGATGACTTTGGTGAAAGCCTGGCGCGGTGTGCAGCCCAGATCCAGCGCTGCATTGTACAGGCTGGGATCGAGCTGGCGCAGCTTGGGGCCTACATTAAAGATAACATACGGGATATTGAAGGTGATGTGCGCAATCAGCAGCGTCGGCCAGCCGAAGATGCCGCTCTCGCCGCCGATGCCGAAGTTCTGCGCCATGACGAAGAGAAGCATCAGCGAGACACCGGTGATGATCTCCGGATTGACGACAGGCACATAGCTGATGTTATTGATGATGAGCTGGCTTTTGCGGGACATCGAGTTGATGCCAAGGGTCGCCAGTGTGCCCAGCACCGTGGCGATAATGCTGGACACCAGCGCCAGCACAAGGCTCAGACCCAGCGCGGACAAAATCATCTCGTTGTGGAACAGGCTTTTGTACCAGCCGAGGGTGAAGCCCGTAAAGTTCGAGCGGGATTTGCTCTCATTGAAGCTGAACGCAATCATGACCGCGATGGGCAGATACATGAAGCAGAACACCAGAATGACGTAGGTGCGCATGAGCAATGCGGAATGTTTTTTTGCCATATCACATCACTCCTTCCATCTCGGACTCGTCAAAGCTCGAAGTGAAGCTCATGCAGAGCAGGACAATGACCATCAGCACCAGGCTCATGGCGGAGCCGAGGTTCAGATTGTAGGAGTTGCCAAGGAATTGCAGCTCGATCAAATCGCCGATCAGCAGGTTGGAGCCGCCGCCCAGCATACGGCTGATAATAAAGGTAGAGACCGCAGGCACGAACACCTGGGTGATGCCGGTGGCAATGCCGGGGCCGGTCAAAGGAACCAGCACGCGGAGCAAGATCTGCCAGACGTTGCAGCCCAGGTCCTGTGCAGCCTCGATGACCGAGTTGTCGATCTTCGTCATGGCTGTGTAGATGGGCAGGATCATAAACGGCAGGTAGTTGTACACCATGCCCAGCACCACTGCGCCGGAGGTGTTGATCATGTTAAAGGGTCCGAGGCCGAACAGGCCAAAAAACTTGTTGATGAGGCCGTTCTTCTCCAACAAAGTCATCCACGCATAGGTGCGCAGCAGAAAGTTCATCCACATGGGCAGCATGACCAGCATGAGCATGATATGCTGCTTGTTGGCACGCAGGCGGGAGAGAAAATAGCCAACGGGAAACGCCATGACC
>ENA-USTZ01000944-USTZ01000944.1-human-gut-metagenome-genome-assembly--contig:-NODE-944-length-11924-cov-4.073858_pt1 | contig 11924 bp, 7 predicted proteins | sample MGYA00250049_ERZ773375 | MGnify/ENA primary metagenome ERZ773375 (study PRJEB29103, sample SAMN06111956) | human gut metagenome | biome: human gut; feature: ankylosing spondylitis patient; material...
TGTCCTTCAGATATGCCTCATGCATGTTGTCAAGACGCCACTTGGCATCTGCAGGCTCTGTCACATAAACATCATAGTAATCGTTTAAAACAGCAAGCGGTCCGTTTACTGACTGTGCCTCACGCACTTCAACCGGTGACTGATCGCCCAGATCCATATGCTTTAACATCTGTCCGCCGTCAGCGTTTGTACTCATCTCAAATATATTGAACGAATCTTTCTCACCGTATGTTCCCCAGTTATTCTGTGGAGACTGGATTGGAGCATACATCTGATCAATCCACGCGGCTGCCAAAGCCGTATCTCTGCAGCTTGATGTCAGTACGCATCGTCCTCTGTCGAAACCACTCGTCTCACTGTTGTTCTGTCTGGTGATATTTCTGACTCCGTCAGGTCCTGTGAGAGCAGGAAGCATGACATAATCTGTGTTATTGTCAATGTTTGCAATGTCCCATGTAAAGCAAAGCCCGTATCTGTGGTTTTTACCCTTTGCCACGTAGGTTGACCACTCCTGTGTAAATGCCTCAGGGTCAATCAAATCCTCTGTGACAAGCTTGTGAAGCCACTCGATACCCTCCTTGTAGCCCTCCTGTGTCGGAGTATAGATGACTTTTCCCTCATCTGTTACCGCAAAGTGGTCACCTGTATCACCATAACCCTCACCAAAGCCGTTCATGAGGATGGCTGGATCCTGGTCACCGTTGTTTATAATAAATGACATAGGAATAACCCCGCCCTCGATATCAAATTTCTGCTCCAGCTCATCGGCATGATCTTTGAATGCAATAAGCACCTGCTCGAGCTCGTCTGTGGTAGTCGGTATATCAAGTCCCAGATAGTCAAGCCACTTCTTGTTGATATAAGGAATATCGCCTATTGCCTGGATAGCTTCTTTTCCTGAACCAAGCTGCTCTATCCAAGGGAATGAATAGATATGTCCGTCCGGTGCAGTACACATGGTTCTGTACTCTGGATATTTTTCAAAAACAGCCTGAAGATTAGGCATATATTTATCGATCAGATTCTCTACCGGAATAATGATACCCTGCTTTGCATATCTGAGCAGGTCGTAATCACTCATACCTGCATTAAACAGTCCATCCGGCAGATTACCAAACTGCGCCAATGCCAGATTCTTCTTGTCAGAGAACTGGTCTGAAACGAAGCATGTCCAGTCGATATGCACGTTGGTCTGCTTCTCCATTCTCTTGAAGATAGTCCTCTCATTAGGATCCTGTGTGGATGTGGCCGGTGCACTTGTGATAAATGACAGCTCAGCCTTCTCCTTCAGAGGAAACTGCACATCTGATACCGGTGTGTCCGGATTTGTCTCAGCATTTAAGCTCTGCTGCTTTCCACAGCCTGCCACACCTGTCAGCATTGCAAGTGTAAGCGAAAGTGTAATTAATTTTTTGAAGCTTCTTTTTTTCATATCCATACTCATCCTTTCTGTTAGCCCTTAACAGATCCAACCATGATTCCTTTATCAAAATATTTCTGGAAAAATGGATACATAATCAAAAGTGGTAAACTTGATACAACAATTGTAGCATACTTGAGCTGCTCTGCAACCTTTGCCATCTCAGCTGTGCTCTGGATATCTGCAATCATGCCCGGCTGAGGTGTATTCTGCACTAGAATTGAACGCAGTACAAGCTGTAATGGCTGGAGATTTGCGTCATTCAGGTAAATCATTGCATCAAAGTAGCTGTTCCACATTCCTACAAATGACCAAAGCATAAGCACCGCAATAATCGGCTTACAAACCGGAAGCATAATCTTAAAGAAATGCTGTATTTCATTTGCTCCGTCGATGGCTGATGCCTCACGAAGCTCATTTGGCACTGACTGATAATAGGTTCTCGCCAAAATCATATTCCACACATTGAAAGCGCCCGGAATGAGGATTGCCCAGACGGTGTTTACCATATGGAGCTGATTTATAAGGATGAATGTAGGAATCATTCCTCCTCCAAAAAACATTGTGATAATAAAAATCACATTGAAAAATTTTCTTCCGACAAACTCCTTTTTAGACATAGGATATGCTGCCAGGATTGTGACAAATACTGAGATTGCCGCAAACGCTATTGAGTAAAAAAACGAATTGAAAAATCCGCGCCATATCATGTCATTTTCCAGAACTCGTCTGTATGCATCAATAGTCCAGTCCTTTATGTTGAAGCTCAGTCCCTGGTTGTTAAGCACTGTCGGATCCATGAAAGACGCAAGCACTACATATACTAACGGAACAATTATTGCAAGCACAAACAGCCCAAGAAGTGTATATCCAATTCCAAGAACAATTTTATCAGTCCGTGAATATTTGATTTTTGTCTTCATATCTTTTTTCATTGCACTTTCCTCCTAGATTCCTTCACCATCGTTTAGCTTCTTGACAACCGCATTGACTATAATCAGCAATATTACGTTGATTACCGAGTTGAAAAGGCCAACCGCCGTTGAATAACCATAGTCTCCATTCAAAAGTCCGATTCTGTACACGTATGTAGAAAGAATTTCCGATGCCGGTAAGTTCATGTCTGTCTGTAACGCATAGGCTTTCTCGAAACCGATACTCATAATATTTCCTGCCTGCAGGATGAACTGTATAACTATAATATTCTTGATAGCCGGAAGCTCAACATACCACATCTGCTGGAAGATGTTTGCGCCATCCATTCTCGCTGCCTCTTCAAGCTCCTTGCTCGCATTGGATAATGCCGCTGTGTACATGATTGAAGCCCAGCCTGCTCCCTGCCAGATGCCGCTCGCTATGTAGATTGTCCTGAATGCAGCCGGCATTGTCATCCAGTTTGTGCTGATGCCGAGTATCTTGTTCATTGGTCCGATTGGTGATAAAAACATACGAACCATACCACAAAGTACAATAACTGAGATAAAATTCGGTGCGTAAATCAGAAGCTGTATCTTTTTCTTGATGCCCTCTTTGCGAATACGATTCAGAAGCAGTGCAAGTATAATCGGTACCGGAAATCCCCATAACAATCCGTAAATACTTACCTTTAACGTATTCATAAGGTAGTTCATAAAATCAGGTGACGATAAAAATCTCTTGAAATATTCAAGCCCGACCCATGGACTCCCCAGCACACCCTTTATGACATTGTAATCCTTGAATGCTATGAGCAGTCCGCCCATCGGAACATACTTGAATATAATTGTCAGTAAAAGTGCCGGCATAAGGAAAAATATGTACAACATCCAGTTTTTCTTCACATATGTCACTTTGCTTTTCAATGAGTGCTTTTTTTCTTTCATTTGCTGTGACCTCCACTCTTTTTCACATTTTGTCTTTTTTACTTAATTTACGCTCTTGTGTAACCGGTAAAGTAACCGGTTACTTTGTAATTTGATAATACAATATCATTTATGCTGTGTCAATACTTTTTTCAAAAAAAGTTACCGGTTACTTTTTTGTTGATATTTTGGAAATTGCGCTGTATACTGTTTATAAACATTTGTAATATAAGTAATTTTTATAAGGAGACATCCCATGGGGAAAAAACAGGTTACATTTGCAGATATTGCGGAATATACACACTTTTCAAAGACAACAATTTCAAGATATTTCAATCATCCCGACTCTCTGACACTAGAGAATCAGGAAAAGATTTCCCGTGCGCTTGATGAGCTCGGCTATAAGAAGAATAAGCTCGCAAAGGTTCTCGCAAACGGTAAGAGCGAGTTTGTCGGCATAATAGTGCCAAACCTTTACCTGCACTACTACTCTGAGATGCTCACACAGCTTTTAGCCACCTACACTGACTATCACTATAAGTTTCTCATCTTTATGAGTGACAAGGGGGCGGCTGAGGAAGAAAACTACATTGATGAACTTTTAGCTTATCAGATAGAGGGTCTTATCGTGCTAAGTCACACTCTCTCATCTGAAAAGCTTGCTTCATACCACATTCCAATTGTCGCAATCGAGCGAGAATCCATGCATATAAGCAGTGTCACCTCCGACAACTATATGGGTGCGCTTCAGGCCACATCTCTTTTAATACGTGACAAATGTGATATCCTCATCCATATCAATGTAGATGTGCCAAAGTATGTCCCGGCATACGACAGAATCCGTGCGTTTGAGGACACCTGTACCGAGCACAATATTCCCTATGAGCTCAGCCTGAACGTATCCGGTGATTCGTACAACGATTTATTTTCTCAGATGAAGGTGATTTTTAACAATATAGATGAGAAATATCCTGATAAAAAGAAAGGGGTATTCCTGGCAAATGACACATATGCCAACATGTTTTTGAACCTTGTCATACAAAAATACGGCTGCCTGCCGGACAGCTATGAGATAGTCGGCTTCGACAATTCACCAATTGCCAACGAAGCCATAATTCCAATCACCACCATCGGCCAGCAGATAGATGTAATCGCAAGAACCGCCATGGATTTACTCGTTAAGCAGATGGATAACCGCAAGCAAAGAAAGCCGGAGCCCGATTTGGCGCCAACGCACAAAAAGATAACGCCTGTGCTGATCCGCAGGGAGACAACGAGCTAGTACAGCGTTTATGTTAGCTGTACCAGCCCGTTGTTTCCTGTTGCGTCCTAATATTCCTTACTGCTCACACCGCCCCATGAGTTTCTATCCGCTGAGAAAACCTCATTTGTGGTTTTACTGTACCTTCTTCCTCATGCGCATCTCCCACACATAGTAAGTCACAATAAGCAGTATTCCTGTTGTAAGCCATGCAGCCGGGTCAGCAAAGCACACCCCGCCGTAACCGAATGGCTTTGACAAAGCAAGTATTGCAATCCATCTCGACACAAGCTCCATAACACCGCTAAGCATAGGAACAAGCCCCTTGTTAAGTCCCTGCAAGCCATTTCTGTAAGCAAAAATCCATGCCAGCGGAAGCATGAAGACGCTCGCGATTTTCAGATATTTCATAGCATAGTCAATGTCAGCTGCCGTAGGCGATGTGATAAACCAGCCTATCATGTGCGGTCCGACAAAGCAGTTAATCGCCGCCGCTAAAACAGCGCAGCCTATGCATATGAAAAAGCATGATTTCATACCCTTAAATATCCTGTCGTATCTGCCTGCGCCGAGATTTTGTCCGCAGTAAGTCGCAGCGGCTGTTCCAAGGGTCGGCATGGTCTGTGTCGCGATATTATTGACCTTGGATGCGGCGGTAAACGCAGCGACCACCTGCGAACCGAACACATTGACCGCAGCCTGGAAAATCATCGTTCCGATAGCAGTGATAGAATAGTTGAGTGCCATCTGCAGACCGATGGAGAGCATATGCCATGTTCCATTCCAGTCAATGTAATAATCCTCGCGCCCGGTGCGCAGCAAATCATACTTCTTAAACATCACGATAAATGACAAAACTGCAGCAATCCCCTGTGAGATAACTGTCGCATAAGCAGCCCCTGCTGTACCGGCCTTCACCACCACGATAAAGAATATATCCAGCACAATATTCAATACAGATGAAAAAATCAAAAAGTACAGTGGCGTCCTGCTGTCTCCGATGCTTCGCAAAAGACCGGAAGCCACATTGTAGGACATGGTGCAGAAAATTCCCGCAAAAATGACCTTTATGTACGCATCAGCCATGACAAGTATATCATCAGGCGTATTGAGCCAGATAAGAAGCTGTCTCGACGCAAGCACCGTAGGAATTGTAAGCACCACTGAGACAATAACTGTAAGAATTATAGCTAAAGCCACATAATGCTTTAAAAGCTTCTCGTTTTTCGCACCAAACGCATGGCTTGCCATAACTCCAAAGCCCTGTGCTATTCCGTTTGCAAAGCCAAGCACCAGAAACATGATGCAGCCTGTCGAGCCAACCGCCGCAAGCGCCTTTGAGCCCAGATACTGCCCCACGATAATCGTGTCCACCATATTATAGAACTGCTGAAACAGATTTCCCATCAGAACAGGAATCGAAAACAGCAGTATGATTTTCATTGGATTGCCTTTGGTCATGTCAGTCTTCATATGTAAATATCCTCCCCAAAAATTCAATTCATGATATGAGGGTCAAAAGGTATTTTGCCCCTCATTTAGCAGATCCTACTCTGCCTGGTTACATTCAAAAAAAAATGTGAACAAGGTCTTTTTCAAAGCCTCGTTCACACATTATATACACATGTTTTCCAGTATTCAAGTACTATTTTCAAAATTTATAACTTATTTTTAACAGTGCGTTTATTCTTTCTTCCTCACACGATAATTCACATATCTTTTTATCAGGTAGTACACGACACCCCATGTCGGTACTCCGATGAACAGCCCCACTACTCCAAATAATCCATTTCCAAGGAAGATTGCAAATACCACCCAGAAAGGTGAGAGTCCTGTGGACTCACCGAGTATCTTTGGTCCGATAATATTGCCGTCCACCTGCTGTAAGATAATGATAAACAGCAAAAATAGCACACCCTTTGACGGGCTGTCGAGCATGATGAGTATGGTGCTTGGTATGGCTCCGATGTACGGTCCAAAGAACGGTATGACATTGGTCACCCCGACTATCACGCTGACAAGCGCTACATACGGCATGCGCAGTATCAGGCAGCACACGAAACAGATAGCTCCGATTATGAGTGAATCGATGATTTTACCACTGATAAAGCCACCGAATATCTTGTCGCTCTCCCTTAAGATGCTTGAAAGCACCTGTATATGGCGCTCCGGCAGAAATGCGCTCACGAGCTTTTTAATCTGACGCTTGAAGGTATCCTTGCTAAGCAGGACATAGATGGCAACGATGAATGCAACAAGGCAGTTTACCGCTGTGCCAAAGATTCCCATAATACCGTTTATCACAAAGGTAACCTGTCCGAGCATATTGTCCTTTACCCATTCAGTAAAATAGCTTATGCCGTTATTGTATAGCTCAGTGATTATTTCCTTTGCCTTGTCATTGTTTTTGGCAAGCTCCGTGATTTTTTTCACAAGGTCCTGTATCTGATCCGGTAAAAGACTGACCGCATTTGTGATATTGCTTACAAGCTGTGGCACCACCATCATGATGAGCACTACAATAATGGCTATTATTATGGCCAGACTTATAAGTATTGACAACCCTCTCATAGAAGGTCTCTTTCCACACTTCTTTTCTATGGCTTTGCCAAGCGAATTGCTTAGCTTTCTGTCATAAAACTCTACCATCGGATTTATGAGATACGCCAGCACAATCCCCATGATAATTGGCATAAGTATGTTTATTATTCTCACTATCTGTGCCATTATTGCATCAAATTTAAATAGCACAAACACTAGCAGGATTGCTCCTGCTAGTGCTAAAAACTGTGAAAACCCTTTGGCCCATGCGGCCTTTATGGTGTGCTTCATCTTATTATTCACTTCCATGCGCGATTCCTCCTCGTTTATTGTATGTCCGGAATGTAACAAGCTGATATTATATAGTCTTTAATCAATCCGGGCAACACTCTTGCCCTCTGTCAGCTCAAATGGTATTATCTCATGACATGAGCCTTTATGCAAATCTATCATGTTAAAAAGAAGCTCCACGCTGCGTGCCGCCATATCCTTGTGCGGCTGTCTGATAGATACAATCTTGGGATTGTAGTACTCTGCAAGTGTCGAACCATCAAAGCCTGTGATAGATATATCTTCCGGCACCCTGAGTCCCTTGTCAAGTATTGCCCTTATGGCACCGATTGCCATGACATCGGAAATCGCATAGACTGCGGTGATTTCTATATCCTTTTCCAAAAGCTTTTTCATCGCACGATATGCGCTGTCATATGAGAATCGCGCTCTCTCATAGTAACGCTCATCAGGTGTGATGCCATGCTTTTTTAAGCTGTTCAGATATCCGTTATGTCGCAGAATAGCTGTCTGTGAAAGCTCCAGATTGGCTCCAATCTCCGCTATCTTTGTATGTCCATGCTCGATAAGATAGTCGACGATTGTTTCCCCTGCTTTCTCATCATCAATGGAAACAGATGACAGCTCCTCCATGCTCCAGTTTTCTGCTGATGTGGTCACGATAACACACGGTACCTTAAATGAAGATGTATCCTCCGAGAAATCCTCCCTGCTGCCTCCGAGGAATATGATGCCAAGCGGCTTTCGCTCCCTGCATATGCGGTCGGTTACACTGCTTAGATTACTTTCCTCATCCAGATATGTGATGCTCAAAGAGTAGTCTGTTCTGTCTATTATCGACTGGATTTCCTCGACTATGTTTGCAAACAGCATATTCGAGGTACCCTTTACCAGCAGGTAAATATTTCTGGAAATGGTCTGCTTTAGCCTCTTTGCATTAGTATTTGGCACAAAGTTGTGTGCCTCAACTATTTTCATTATGGTTTCTTTTGCTGCAGGAGAAACATCCTGCCTGTTATTTAAAACTCGGGATACAGTTGTTACTGAGTATCCCGATTCTTTTGCTATATCTACAATTGTCATTGTTTTCCCCGTCCGGACAGCGATACGTCCTTTTACATTATATCCATGTGATATAATTTATTTCACTCATTATATCATATATCCACAACTATAAAACCTGCTAATTTAGCTTAAGCCCCACATGTTTTCTTAATAAGTGTGGGGCTTAAATAACATAAACTATATCCTCTTGTAAGCTATATTAACCCTTTACAGCTCCTGCGAGCACACCCTCTATAATGTACTTCTGACATACAATATAGAAGATAACAATTGGCAGAATTGCAAGTACGAGCATGGCCATCATTGCACCCCAGTCAATCATACCGTGGCTCTGCTTTAAGTACTGGATAGCAATTGGTATTGTCTTGTACTGGTTGATGTTTAAAACCAGTGATGGAAGAAGGTAGTCATTCCATACCCACATGGCCTCAAGTATTGCTACTGTTACTGCTGTAGGACGAAGTATTGGAAATACAACCCTGAAATACATCTGTAATGGTGTACAGCCATCAATCATGGCAGCCTCTTCAATCTCTAATGAAATGCTCTTTACAAAGCCTGTAAACATAAACACCGCAAGTCCTGCTCCAAAGCCCAGATATACTATGATGATACCGACCGGGTTTGATAAATGAAGCATATTTGCAAATTTTGATAATGTAAACATAACCATCTGGAATGGTACAATCATAGAGAAAAGGCAAAGTGTATACATAAGCTTTGTGCCCTTAGTCTTTACACGAACTATGTACCATGCACACATTGAGCAGCAGAGTACAATAAGTATTACTGAGCCGACTGTGATGAAAAGTGAATTTCCAAAGCAGTCCCAGAAATGTGTCATTCTAAGACCATTCTTGTAGTTTAATGTGCCAGAGAAAAGCCTTGACATACCATCCTTGAAGGCTTCAAAGCCCTCAGTGATAGATACCGTGCTGATTCCAAACGGATGCTTGAATATGTAAGCTTTTCTCTTAAATGAATTGAGTAACACCATAAGGATTGGTGAAATCCAAAGTACTGATAAAACAGTGAATAATAATGTGATTATCCAGCCGTGCTTGGCCTGTCTTACGGCACTGACCTCCTGCGCTTTTTTCTGTTTTGCCATTAGTCCTGTACCTCCTTGCTTGTAGTAATCTTATTCTGTGCAAGTGCGATAATTGCAACAAGTATAAAGAATATAACAGCCTTTGCCTGACCTACGCCCTGCCATCCTGTTGTTCCATACATGGTGTTGAAGATATTTAAGGCAAGCAGCTCTGACATCTTTCCAGGATTACCGCCTGTAAGAGCTAAGTTCTGGTCGAACAGCTTGAAGCCGTTTGTCAGTGTCAGGAATGTACAGATTGTGATTGTAGGCATAAGCATTGGAAGGATAACGCTCTTTAAGAGCTGCCATCTGTTTGCTCCATCAATCTTTGCTGCCTCAATAAGCTCACCAGGGATATTCTGGATACCTGCAATATAGATGATCATCATATATCCAATCTGCTGCCAGCATACTACTGCGATAAGTCCCCAGAATGCTGACCACTCTGAGCTTACGATTGTCTTTGAATAGTTCTGCAGGATAGAGTTAAAAATCATCAACCATACATATGAAAGTACGATTCCACCGATCAGGTTTGGAAGGAAAAATACTGTACGGAAAAGATTTGTTCCTCTGATTCCTTTTGTAAGCGCCATTGCTATTGCAAATGATACGATATTGATAATCAGTACCGATACTACTGTAAATAGTGCTGTGTACCAGATTGAATGAATAAAGGTTGTATCCACAGTGCCGTTTACAACAAAAATCTTTGTGTAGTTTTTAAATCCCACCCATTCCCAGTCTATAACTGTGGAGAATTTACAAAATGAAAGGAAGATACCATATATGAATGGTACAATAAATCCTATTGTAAATGCTGCCATTGTCGGTAAAGCGAAGATCCAAAATTTTTTTCTAATCGACTTTTCCATAACAAATATACCTTTCTTTAAAAAATATGGGGTGAGTGACTGCCACTCACCCCAATTTTACTACTTTTTACTAACTTTTAGAGAATTTTACTGCTCGTTCTGAAGATCCCAGTAATAAGCCCACTTCTCTGAGAATGCCTTTGTAACGTCATCCCATGAACCATTACGCTCTGTGTACTCTGTGAGTGGAGCGACGAAATCTGCTCTCCAGTCATCTACTGAAGGTGTTGCGTTGAATGACCATGCTACTGATGTCTTGCCTTCCTTTGAAAGCTCTGATGCTACATTAGCAAAAGCGTTCTTTGACGCATAGTCACCTGTGAATGTATCGAATGGAGCTGAAAGACCCATTTTATTAACGATTGCGTCACGTCCATCATCACTTGTGATTACCCAGTTGAGGAATTCAAGTGTTGCATCAATATCCTTCTGATCTGCCTGAGCATTTACTGTCCAGTGGTTCTCTGTACCAACTGCAAGTCCCTCGTTCTCATCATCTACACCGAAGTAGATAGGCATCATTGAAAGGTCAGACTGCTTAACTGTGTATCCGTCCTCGTTGTCATCTGCGAACTTAGCGTACTCCCAGTCACCATTCTGGTAGAATACAGCCTCTTCCATACCAAGCTCTGACTCAGCATTTAAGCTTCCTGAATCAAGTGTAGCCTTATCTGCTGCTGATGTATTTGTGTACATATCCCAAACTCTCTTGAAGTTGTCCATGTACTTACCTGTAACTTCCTTCTGTCCTGCTGTGAGGTCACATCCTGCATCCTTGAACTCATAGTAGAGCGCGATACCTGCGAGATGTCCTGAGAATCTCCAGTTAGATCCGCTGTCAAGTCCTGCTGAAGCAAATGCCTCTGTAAGATGTAAGTCACAAGCTTTGTTGATGTCATCTACATGCTCGTTGATATCAGTTGCAACCTTCTCTAATGTATCAAGATCCTTGATATCATCTACTGACTTGATAACTGCTCCTGAGTAGTTGCTGCAGTATTTCTCAAGAATTGCCTTGTTGTAGATGATTCCGTAGCACTCATAGCAGTTAGCTACTGATGCAATCTTGCCATTGTACTCAAGTGCAAGTGACTTATCTGTAAGGTGCTTGTAAATCTCGCTGTCCTTTAAGTCATATATGTATTTGTCATACTCTGCGCAGTCTGCTGTGCTTCCGATATTGAAGATTGTTGGAGCTTCCTTCTTAGCAAGCTCAGACTTAAGTGTTGTCTTGTACTGTCCATCAGCTGCTGTTACTACTGTAACCTGTACGCCTGTCTCATCTTTGTACTTCTCTGCAAGATCCTGCCATGCCTGATCTGTCTCCGGCTTGAAGTTTAACATGTAAACTGAGCCATCGCCGCCCTTTGCAGATGAGCCTTTCTCTGTTCCGTCTCCGCTTCCTGATCCACATCCGGCAAGCATTGTTGCTACCATTGAAGAAGCGAGTAATACTGTCACTAATTTCTTTTTCATTTTAAACCCTCCTAAAAGATTTAATATTAAAATTGTCTTTGCAAACATCTTTGGTTGTTTT
>ENA-USTZ01000947-USTZ01000947.1-human-gut-metagenome-genome-assembly--contig:-NODE-947-length-11902-cov-4.672220_pt1 | contig 11902 bp, 10 predicted proteins | sample MGYA00250049_ERZ773375 | MGnify/ENA primary metagenome ERZ773375 (study PRJEB29103, sample SAMN06111956) | human gut metagenome | biome: human gut; feature: ankylosing spondylitis patient; material...
CCTCCATGCTGACGTCCACTTCAATGTGCCGCTCGACATTGAGTTTGGTCAAAAGGAGAACGGCCTCGCAGTGCTTCGTCCTCGGAAACAGATCGACCGGCTGCACCTTTTCCGCATGATATCCCTTTTCTTCCAGCCACTTCGCGTCCCGCGCGGCGGTGGAGGGGTTGCAGCTGACGTAGACGACCCGGCGGGGGGACATCTGGACGACGGCGGAGAGGGTGGCCTCGTCGCAGCCCTTGCGGGGCGGGTCGAGGACGATGACGTCCGGGTGGAGGCCCTCGGCAGCCAGCTGGGACGCGGCTTTGCCCGCATCGGCGCAGAAGAAGCGGCTTTTGGCGGCAACAGCGCTGCCCATGCGGGCGGCGTTGGCCTTGGCGCTCTCAATGGCTTCGGGGACGATCTCCACGCCGATGAGCTCGCGGCAGCGGTCTGCCATTGAGAGGCCGATGGTGCCCATGCCGCAGTAGAGGTCGAGCAGGAGGTCCTCCGGCTGGAGCTGGGCGTAGTCGGCGGCGATGCCGTACAGCCGCTCGGCGGCGAGGGTGTTGACCTGATAGAACGACAGGGGGCCGAGCCGGACCGGGACGCCGCAGAGGGTGTCCTCGATGAAGCCGGGGCCGGAAAGGGTGTGGGTCTCGGTGCCGAGGATGACGTTGGTGTTTTTGGCGTTGACGTTCACGAGGATGGTCGCGATGGCCGGGAACTGGGCTTGCAGCTGGGCGGCCAGCTCCGCGCTGTGGGGGAGCTTCGGGCGGGTGCAGACGATACAGACCATGATCTGCCCGCTGTGGGCACCGCGCCGCAGGAAGATGTGGCGCACAAGGCCCTTGCCGGTGGCCTCATCGTAGGGCTGGATGTGGTTGGCCGCAAAAAAGGCGCAGAGTGCGTTGCCGATATCGTTCAGGACGCCGGGCTGCAGCTTGCAGTCCGGGCAGGGGACGATGCGGTGGGTGCGCCCGGCGTAAAAGCCGATGCATGGGGCACCGTTTTTGTCCCGGCCCACCGGGAACTGCACCTTGTTGCGATAGCGGTCCACTTCGGGGGAGGGCAGGGCGTCCAGAACCGGCACATCCAGCCCGCCGATGCGGCGGAAGGCGTCGGTCACGCTCTCCTGCTTGGCCCGCAGCTCGGCGGCGTAGTCCAGATGCCGCAGACTGCACCCGCCGCAGGGGCCGGCCACGGCGCAATCCACCGGGATGCGGTGGGGCGAGGGGGTGCGCAGACTGTCCAGAATGCCGAAGGCATAGCGGCCGCAGTCCTTGACGATGCGGACATCGGCCTCGTCGCCGGGGGCGGTGCCGGGCACGAACACGGCCTCACCGTCCGGCGAGTGTGCCACGCCGCTGCCATCATTGGAAAGCCGCTCGATGGTCAGCGTCAGCACCTGATTTTTCTGTAAGGGCATGGGTGATCTCCTTTTGTGTTATTCGGCGTCCGGCGTCTCGGCGGCGTCGGTCTGGGACGCGAGGTACTTGCTGGGCGGCACGCCCTTGGCGCGCTTGAAGACCCGCGAGAAGTAGAACTGGTCAAAGAAGCCCACCGAGACGGCGACCTCGGCGATGGACAGATTGCCCGCCCGCAGCAGCTTGCAGGCCTCGTTGATCCGGTAATCGGTCAGATAGTCAATGGGGCTCTTGCCGACGTTCAGCATGAACACCCGGTACAGATGGCTGCGGGAGACTCCCACGCTCTTGGCGACATCGTCGATGGAGATATCGTGCGAATAATTGAACTGGATGTACTTGATGGCGTTGAGCACATACTGGCTGGAGGACGAGGTGCTGTGGGGTTTGGCCTCGCTGGTCTCCTTCATCAGGGCGGAGATGAACAGGTACAGGTAGCCTACCATGGCGGCTTCGTCCTGCGGCTGGAGCCCGCGGGAGGAGTAGATGTTGGTCAGGGCTGTGCGCATCCCGTCGGGGTCGCCGGTGTGGTGGACGGGCTGCTCGTCGGTAAAGGGGAGCTGCGCGGCCAATTTGTGCGCACATGCGCCATTAAAGCCCACCCAGCTGTACTCCCACGGCTGCTGCTCGTCGGCGGAGTAGCGGATGAGCTGGCTCGGCCGGGCAAAGAACAGATCACCGGGGGCGACGGCAAAGGTGCGCCCGCCCACTTCAAAGGTGCCCCTGCCCGAAACGACAAGGTGGATCAGGTAGTGGTCCCGGATGCCGGGGCCCCATGTCTGGCCCGGAGCGCACCGCTCCAAGCCGCAGTTGAAGATGGACAATTCGATGTTGTTGGTGTAATTCTGTTTAAAGGACTGCTTGTAAACGTCTGGCATAGGAATCTCCTCCCATCAGCGGCATTGTTAAGTTCAGTATAACATATTTACCCCTGCAAATTCAACAAAAGTACATCCAATTCTTTGACTTTCGTGCCAAAATTTGATTTTTTGCCCGATCAAATCGACAAATAAATTGAAAACTGCGTCTGCATCGATTACAATAGAGTCATCTTTTCCGAACAGGCTTTCCGGTGTTCTTGGGGGAGGAACGGCTATGGCGACCAGTACACAGCTCAGACAGCAGATCTTGGCAGGGGAGCAGGACGCGGCCCTTGCCGCGTTGTATGGCACAGACCCGGCAGTGTTGGCCCGGCAGCGGCAGCGGTATGCCGCCGCGCTGGAACAGTTCGAACTCTATTTCGGGCCGGGGCGGCAGGTGCATCTCTACTCCGCGCCGGGGCGGGCGGAGCTTGGCGGCAACCACACCGACCACCAGCACGGCTACGGGCTGGCGGCGGCGGTGATGCTCGACCTTGTGGCCGTGGCGTCGCCCAGCGATGACGGCTTCATCCGGGTAAAATCCCGCGGGTTCAACAAGCTGGACGTCATCGACCTGAGCGAGGCCGAGCCGCAGGACGGCGAGAGTACCCACTCCGCCAGCCTCATCCGGGGCATTGCGGAGGGCTTCCGGGCCAAGGGCAAGGCCGTCAGCGGCTTCGACGCCTACACCGCCAGCGATGTGCTGCGGGGGTCCGGCCTGTCCAGCTCGGCGGCATTCGAGATGGGGATGGCGGTGATCCTGAACGGAGAATATCACTGCGGCCTGTCGGCTCCGGAACTGGCAAAGATCTGCCAGTATGCGGAGAACACCTACTTCGGCAAGCCCAGCGGCTTGCTGGATCAACTGACCAGCGCGGTGGGCGGCGTCATCTTTGCGGACTTTGCCGACCCGGCTTCCCCTAAGATCGAGAAGATCCATGCGGCGGGGCTGCTGCCAGCCGGAATGACCCTCTGCGTGACCGACACGCGGGGCAGCCACAGCGAGCTGACCGGCGAGTTTGCGGCCATCCGGAAGGAGATGGAGGCTGTGGCGGCGCAGCTGGGGGCAAAGGTCCTCGGTCAGGTGCAGGCGGCGGATCTCTGGGCCGCCCTGCCCCGGCTGCGGCAGACGTGCGGGGACCGCGCCGTGCTGCGGGCCATCCACTATTTTGAGGAGAACGCCCGCACCCTCGCCCAGCGGGATGCGCTGCGGGCGGGGGACTTCCCGGCCTTTCTTCGGCTGGTCGAGGCCAGCGGACACGCATCCTTCACCCTCTGCCAGAACGTCTACTGCGCCGCCGATGTGCGGCATCAGGGACTCTCCTCGGCGCTGGCGTTGAGCCAGCATCTGCTGGCCGGGCGGGGCGGTGCGTGGCGGATGCAGGGCGGCGGTTTTGCGGGCACCATCCAAGCCTTTGTCCCACAGGCGCTGGTGCAGAGCTACCATGACGCCATCGAAGCCGTGTTCGGCTTCGGCAGCTGTTACCGCCTCCGTCTGCGGGAGCAGGGTGCAATCCGAGTACTATAAACGAAAAAATCTCCCCGGCCGAGGCCGGGGAGATTTTTTTCGGATCAGGTCATACGCCGCGATTCTGCCGCTTCTGGCGCATCTCGTCCGTGTAGGACTGGAGCGCCGACAGGGTGTCGTCGTGGAAGCCGAACTGGTTGGAGAGCTTGACGTAAACATTCTCTGCAAACCGGTAGGCGGAGCCGACCACGCGGAACAGCAGCATGGGCACGAAGGTGAAGGACAGCGAAAGGATGCCGCCGCTGAAGAAGAAATCGTCCAGACGGAGCTGATCGGTGAAACGATCCCATGCGTCGGACAGCTCACCGCCGCCGCTGATCTGGATCTGCTCCTCTGCCGGAATGGCCGCGTAGGAAGAAGGCATCTGCAGCTCTTTCATAAAAAAGCTCCTTTCTGCATCAAAATCAAGTTCAAACGCAGGGGGCCGTGGGCATCAGGCCGCCGTCAGCGCCGCAGTGGCCGCTGTGGTGGGGTCGGACGAAGCCGCCGCCGTGGTGTCGGTGGTGGTCTGGTCCGCGCCGGTGATGCTGTTCTTGGCGCTGGTGTAGAGGTTGAGGACATTGTTCACGAGGGAGACGCAGTAGATGTACACCGCATAGCCTGCAAAGCCCGTGAAGACGACGGTCGCCACCTTGCCCACGGTGTTCTGGCGGTTCCAGTAATGGGCGATGGCACCGCCGGTGGTCAGGCCGTCGTTTCTCATGTTGGACAGGCCGTTGAGGGCGTTGCCAAAGGCTGCCTGACCCATCAGGCGGATGAGGTTGGTGACGAGGTTAAAGGTAAACTGCTGGGGCGAAATGGCATCGCCGCCATCAAGATAGATCATTTCATCTTCGGGGATGGGAGCATACGCTGCGGGAAAGTGCAGCGCAGACTGACTGGTATATTCCATGGCAAGAGAACTCCTTTCGTATCGGGGCCGGACGCAGCATGTCCGCCATAAGTTGAGAAAATTATAGCATACTCTCCCCAAAACAACAAGAGATGAAAGCGGAAAACGGTGTGCCGGTTTTGTGAAAAATACAGGACGAAACTTCAAAAAACAACAGAAATGCGAAGAAAAAACGTGAAAAGGCGGGAGGCGGCACCGCTGAAAAAATGTTGTGTGAAATTTACACAAAACAAACGAAAGCGGCGGGCCGGACGGGCGTTTTCCACAAAACGCTGCACGGCTCGCCGCTCAACTGGGGAGAAATATCAGAAGAGGAGAAATGCTTATTCTGCCGCCGGAGCGCGGTCATACAGAACGGTCAGGTCGGCGATGTGGTCGGCCAGCAGCCCGGTCAGCGGGGTGGCAAGACGCCACTGCCAGTTGGCCCCTTGGGTGCTGGGGGTGTTGATGCGGGCCTCTGCGCCCAGATGTAGCCAATCCGCCATGGGGACGATGGCCATATCCGACACACAGGACAGGCACGCCGCGATCATCGCTTCGGTCAGGTCGTCCGGCTCACAGCGGAGGTACCGGCACGCATAGTGGACGTCTTCCGGGCTGGCGCTTTCCTTCCAGCCCTCGGTGGTCACATTGTCGTGGGTGCCGGTGTAGACGACGCTGTTCTTGGTGTAGGTGTAGGGCAGGTAGTTGCCCGGCTCCCGGCGGTCAAAGGCGAACTGCATGATCTTCATGCCCGGATAGCCGCTGGCGGCCAGCATGGCCTTGACCTCCGGCGTCAGATAGCCGAGATCCTCGGCAATGATGCCGCCTTGGCCCAGCGTCTCGTGCATTGCATCGATGAAGGCTTGGTCGGGGCCTTTTTCCCAGTGGCCGCCCGCCGCCGTGGTGTTCCCGGCGGGGATGGAGTAGTAGCTCTCGAAGCCGCGGAAGTGGTCGATGCGCACTACGTCATAAATGGAGGTGGCGTGCTTCATCCGGCGCTTCCACCACGCAAAGTGTTCGGCTTCGTGGCGGGGCCAGTCGTACAGCGGGTTGCCCCAGAGCTGACCGTCGGCAGCGAAAGCGTCCGGCGGGCACCCGGCCACATGGGTCAGATGAACCTGACCATCGGTCTGGAACAGCTCCGGGCGGGTCCACAGGTCGCTGGAATCGGGGCTGACGTAGATGGGGATATCGCCCACCAGCAGGATGCCCTTGCCGTTGGCGTAAGCCTTGAGGGCGTTCCATTGGGTGAAGAAGAAGAACTGCACGGCCTTGTAGTAGTCCACCGCGTCGGCCAGCCGCACGCGGGCGGCGGCGAGGGCGGAGGGATCGCGGGTGCGCAGCGCGTCCGGCCAGTCGGCCAGCCCCGCCTGACCCTGCTGGGCCTTGATGGCCATGAACAGGGCGTAGTCGTCCAGCCAGAAGTCCTGCGCAGTGCAGAACTCGGCGTAGGCGGCGGTGGGGGCGGCCAGCAGCCGGGCGGCGGCTTTTTGCAGGATCACCGGGCGCTGGTTGTAGAGTGCGCCGTAATCGATGCTGCCGACCGGGGCCGCAGCGGGCACCTCGCCGGGCAGCAGCCAGCCTTCGTCTGCCAAGGCGCGGAAATCGATGAAATAGGGGTTCCCGGCAAAGGCGGAAAAGCTCTGGTAGGGGCTGTCGCCGTAGCCGGTGGGGCCGATGGGTAAGATCTGCCAATAGGTCTGCTTGGCGCGGGCCAGAAAATCCACAAACGCAAAGGCCTCTTGCCCCAGCGTGCCGATGCCGAAGGGGCCGGGCAGACTGAATACGGGCATCAGGATGCCGCTTGCTCGCATGGTGAAACTCCTCCTCGCTTAGCCCTTGACAGCGCCGGCCACGACGCCTTCAATGATGTATTTCTGGCAGGTGATGTACAGCAGGATGATGGGGATGATGGCGATGATGATGCAGGCCATCATGGGGGCCAGCTCCACGCGGCCATAACCGCCGCGGAAGTACTGGATGGCCATGGGGATGGTGCGGTACTTCTTGATGTCCAGCACCAGCGTGGGCAGCAGGTAGTCGTTCCAGACCCACATGGTCTCCAGAATGGCGGTGGAGATCATGGTCGGCTTCAGGATGGGGAAGACAATCTTGAAGAAGATCTGCAGCGGGTTGCAGCCGTCGATCATGGCCGCTTCCTCGATCTCGATGGGCACGCTCTTCATGAAGCCGGTGAACATGAACACGGCCAGACCGGCACCGAAGCCGAGGTAGATGATGCAGATGTTCCACGGGGTGTTCAGCTTGAGGGTGTCGGCGGTCTTGGACAGGGTGAACATGACCATCTGGAAGGGCACCACCATGGAGAAGACGATGAGCAGGTTCATGAACTTGCTGAGCTTGTTGTTCACGCGGGTCAGATACCAGCCGGTCATCGAGCAGCACAGCAGGATGAGTACGACGCTGGACACCGTGATAAGCAGGCTGTAGCCGAGGCTGGACAGGAAGTTCATCTTGAAGATGCCGTAGGTGTAGTTTTCAAGGCCCACGAAGGTCTCCTTGGTGGGCAGCGCGAAGACGGTGGAGGTGGTGAAGGTGCCCTCCCTCTTCAGGCTGTTGATGAGGATCAGGGCAATGGGGTAGACCCACAACAGGCAAAGCAGGGTCATGATGACCGTGAGCACATTGTCCCACATTTGTTTCCGTTTACTCATTACTGCTGTACCTCCTTGGAACGAGTGAAGTGGAGCTGGATCAGAGAAATGACGACCACGATCAGGAAGAAGACCACGGCCTTTGCCTGACCGATGCCCTTCCACTGGGCACCGGAGCGGCCGTAGAAGGTGTTGTAGATGTTCAGAGCCAGCATTTCGCTCGCGTTGGCGGGTTCACCGGCGGTCAGGGCCACGTTCTGGTCAAAGAGCTTGAAGCTGTTGGTCAGGGTCAGGAAGGTGCAGATGGTGACGCTGGGCATGACCATGGGCAGCTTGATCTTGAACAGGATCTCGTGATCCGACGCGCCGTCGATCTTGGCGGCCTCGATCAGGTCGCCGGGCACGCTCTGCAGACCGGCAACGTAGATGATCATCATGTAGCCGATCTGCTGCCAGCACATCAGGATGACCAGACCGACGAAACCGGCCTTGGCATCCAGTGCCAGCAGGGGCTTTTGCAGGTTAGCCAGCACGCCGTTGAGCAGGATCTGCCAGATGTAGCCCAGCAGGATGCCGCCGATCAGGTTGGGCATGAAGTAGACGGTACGGAACAGGTTGGTGCCCTTGATGCCGCGGGTCAGCACCAGCGCGATGGCGAAGGCGCAGACGTTGATGAGCACGGTGGAGACCACAGTGAACACTGCCGTAAAGCCGAAGGCGTGCAGGAAGGTGGAGTCTTGGAAGACGGAGATGTAGTTCTGGATGCCGACGAAGGTGGTCTTGGAGACCGTTGTGAACCGCTGGAAGGACAGATAAGAGCCCCAGATGAAGGGCCAGATGAAGCCGATGATGAACGCGATGAGGGTAGGCAGCACGAACACCGGCCAATATTTGCTGATGGCCTTTTGCATGATATACCTCCAAAACAAAAGGAGGCGGGCGAACCATTCGCCCGCCTCCTATTACGGTTTCCTCAAATAAAAGGGAAAGTCAGAATCGCTTAGCCGTTGGCCAGCTTGTACTCCTTGGCCCAGCCATCAACGAAGGCAGTGACAACAGCGTTCCAATCGCCGGTGCCTGCTGCGTAAGCGGTCAGAGCAGAACCAACACCATTCTTCCACTCCTCGGAAGGCATGGTGGAGAAGCACCAGTCAACACTGGTCTTGCCAGCTGCAACGTAGTCGTTTGCAATGGCGATCAGGGGGTTGGTGGAATCCTTTGCCTTCTTGAAGGGGATGACGAAGCCCATATCGTCGGCCATAGCGGAAGTGCCCTTGTCGGAAGTGACACACCAGTACAGGAAGTCCAGAGTAGCCTGAATATCCTCGTCAGAAGAGGTGTTGTTCACGCACCAGAAGTTCTCGGAACCGGTGCACAGGCCCTGATTCTCTTCGCCGTCCACACCGATGTAGATGGGCAGCATACCGAGGTTGTCGTCGCCCAGAGAGGAGACGTCGCCGTAAGCCCAAGTGCCGTTCTGATAGAAGACTGCCTTCTTATCCACGAACTCTGCCACGGCGTCGTTGCCGGTCTTGGAAGCCAGCAGCTTCGGGTCGCAGGTGGAGTCGGTGATGTACAGGTCCCAGATCTGCTTGTAGTTGTCGAGGTAGGTGCCCTTGATGGCGTCGGTGGAGCCGATGCCGTCAGCCTTGTACTCGTAGTAGATGGGCAGGTTTGCCAGATGGGTCTTGAAACGCCAGTCGGAAGAACCGTCCATGCCGGCGGAGGTGAAAGCACCATCGACGCCCAGCTCAGCCTTGCGGGCCTGAATGTCGTCGGCGACCTTCTTCAGGTCATCGAAGCCCTTGATGTCGTCCTGCGTGTAACCAGCGGCGGTCAGCAGTTCCTTGTTGTAGATGATGCCGTAGGTCTCAATGACGTATGCGATGCTGGTGACAGCGTCGCCGTCCTTCAGTGCGAAGGAGTCGCTGGTCAGCTCGCCGTACAGCTGGCTGCCGGACAGGTCGTAGCAGTAATCCTTCCAGTTGGCCAGACCCACAGGACCGTTGACCTGGAACAGGGTAGGAGCCTCGCTCTTCTCCATCTCGCTCATCAGGGTGGTCTCATACTGGCCGGAAGCAGCGGTCACGACGGTGACGGGCACGCCGGTCTCTTCGGTGTAAGCCTTAGCCAGATTCTGCCAAGCCTCATCCTGTTCGGGCTTGAAGTTCAGGTAGTAGACCTTGCCATTGGCACCGGAAGCTGCGGTAGAGGAAGCTGCGGTAGAACCGGCAGCGGAGGAAGCGGTGGAGGTGGAGCTGGAAGAGCCTCCACAGGCAGCCAGCCCCAGAGCAGCGGCAGAAACGCCAGCAGCCTTCAGGAAATTACGGCGAGTGATCATTTTTTTCATAATAGTTCTCCTTCTTCTGATTGGTTTTTATCAGCACCGCCCGGTGAAAGCGGGCGGGGTTAGACGGATTCAAAGCGGCGGCGGCAGGGGCAGACGCTTTCGCCCTGCTGCAATTCGGGCTGGAGGGTAACGGTCTGTGCCGGGGCACCGTGCTCGATCTGCCGCACCAGCAGCTCAATGCTCTGAAGTGCGATCTGTTCGCTGGGCTGGACCATGGTGGTCATCACCGGCACGCAGTAACGGGACATCGTGATGCCGTCAAAGCCGATGACGGAGACATCCTCCGGCACCCGGCACCCGGCGCTGACCAGCGCCCGAATGGCACCGAACGCGATCACGTCGCTCATAGCGAACAGGGCGGTAAACTCGGCCCGGCGGGCCAGCAGACTGTTCATGGCGTGGTAGGCGGACTCGAAATCGTAGTTCGACAGGCCGTAGAGCTTGTCGTCGAAGGTGAGCCCGGCGTTCTCCATGGCGTCCTGCGCGCCGAGGCGGCGCATCCGGCTGGGATAGCTAGTGGCTGGGCCGCCCAGCACAGCGATCTTGCTGTGGCCCTGCGCGATGAGGTGGGCGACGGCGGTGCGGGAAGCGGCCCGGTCGTCTACGCCGACCATCGACAGATTGGGGAAGTTCAGCTCATTGGAGACCAGCGTAGCCAGCACAGAAGGGACTGTGATGTTGGCAAAACCGTTCTGGAAGTTGCTCACGCTGCCGCCGAGGAAGATGATGCCTTTGGGCTTGATCTCCCGCAGGATCTTTTCGGCTGCGTCGATCTCGTTGGCGTTCTCGTCCAGATAGGAGACGATGCCACTGTATCCGTACAGGGTAGCGGCCCGCTGCAATTGAACGAGGAAGTCCGAAAAGAAGAGGTTGCGTGTGCCCTTGACAACGAACACCAAGCTCCGGGACTGCTGGATCTTCAGCTGCCGGGCGTTGGTGTTGGGAGTGAATCCCGCTTCCCGCATGACCTTCAGAACGTGCTCTTTCGTTTCCGGCCGCACATCGGGCCGGTCGTTGATCACACGGGAGATGGTGCTGACGGAACAGCCGCTGATGCGGGCGATGTCCTTGATCGTCATATCGCATCTCCTCACTTTCTGCCGATTCATCGGGAACGTTGTCGGGAACGTTTCCAGTGGCTATAGTATGGCACATTTTGTTCAAAAAATCAATCATGTGGAAGTAATTTCGTAAAAGGTGTACAAAGAATCAACTTGCATTTGTGCAGATTGATTTGCCAACACATCAAAACACCGGTTGGTTTCAGAAATTCCCGGCAACGATGCAAAAAGAACCGGGAAAACCGTACCGGTTTGTAACTTTTTGACCGTTCAATGCACATTCCCGGATGACTGCGTTGCACGCCAAGGCACCGCGTGCTATACTGGAAAGCGAAGGAGGGGAAGAGCAATGATTTTATCCTTGCAGGGCTGTATGGCGGTAGGGAAAACCACAGCGGCCCGCTATCTGCAAGCGCATGACCCGCAGCTGCATGTCTGTTTTGAGGACAACGCGGCGGTCATCGCCGAAGTGAAACGCCGGGGGCTGGATAAAAACTGCTATGCGGATTATCTGGAGATCCAGCGGCTCTTTCTGCAAAATGAGGTGCGCCGGTGGCAGGAAGCACAAAAATACCCCTGCACCGTGATGGATTTCGGCGCAGAGGAGATCGTGTTCTATACGCTCCACTATCCCAAAAGCAAAGGATTGGATTGGGATGCGGAGGAGCTCCGGCGGGCATTGGCACCGGAACTGGCGGCGGCCCAAGGGTGTATGCCGGAGCACATTTTGTTTTTGGATGCGTCCGACGAGACGCTGCGGACCCGCAAAGAGGGGGATACCGCGCGCACAAGGGGATTCTTTGAACATTACCGGAACCAGCTTCTGCCACTGAAGCGGGAATGGTTCCGGAACCGGGAGGACACGACTTTTTTGCAGACCGACGGCCTGACGGCAGAGCAGGAAGGGGAGGCAGTCCTCCGTTGGTGCACACAATGGATCGGGATGAACCGCTGAGCGGAAAAAGGCCCCATCTCCGAGGGGGCTGTCACCGCAGGTGACTGGGGGAGTTTATACAAATAAAAAGCGCCTTCCCCTTGTCATCGGGGAAGGCGCTTTGCTGATTGCTGATTTATTTTGAATTGGGTTGATAAAGTAGTTCTGAAAAATTAGTCGCTGACGTAGGGCATCAGAGCAACGTGACGAGCACGCTTGATGGCGGTGGTCAGTGCGCGCTGATGATAAGCACAAGTGCCGGTCACACGGCGGG
>ENA-USTZ01000950-USTZ01000950.1-human-gut-metagenome-genome-assembly--contig:-NODE-950-length-11891-cov-3.495937_pt1 | contig 11891 bp, 8 predicted proteins | sample MGYA00250049_ERZ773375 | MGnify/ENA primary metagenome ERZ773375 (study PRJEB29103, sample SAMN06111956) | human gut metagenome | biome: human gut; feature: ankylosing spondylitis patient; material...
CTAACATTTCTGCTAAAAAATGATTATATTTTTGCAAAATGTCACTGATTAAACAAATATTAATAATTGTATAAGATCTATTTATTACAATTATCTTGTGTTTGTGTTTTTCATTTACGTTCGGGATGGCAAATGAAAAGCTCAATGGATTGGAAAAGACCATTGAGCTTTTATGATATAAATACCTTATATATAGTACTATATATCTTGCGAATAGTTGGTTTCTATATGCTTTAATGCGCTTCAAGCCAGTTGCTTCCCCAACCGCAGTCTGCGCGTAAAGGTACTTGCATATGGTAGGCATTTTCCATCTCTTCAATCACAATTTTCTGTACTTTTTCCTTTTCTTCGGGTAGAACGCTGAAATTTAACTCATCATGTACCTGAAGTATCATTTTGGACTTTATATTTTCAGATTGAAAGCGCTGGTATATGCGTACCATAGCTGCCTTGATAATATCGGCTGCACTTCCCTGGATAGGAGCATTGATGGCATTTCGTTCGGCATATCCGCGCACAACCGAATTTCTGGAATTGATATCCGGAAGATATCGTTTACGGCCGAATATGGTTTCAATATATCCTTGCCTGCGGGCAAGGTCGATGCTTTTGTCCATATATTCCTTTATTTGGGGATAAGTTTCGAAATAGCCGTCTATTAGTTCTTTTGCCTCTTTGCGGTCTACATTCATACGTTCTGCCAGTCCGAATACGCTGATGCCGTAGATGATACCGAAATTAGCTGTTTTTGCTTTACTGCGTTGTTCGCGGGTAACTTTGTCTATACTTATCTTATATACTTTTGCTGCGGTGGCGGCATGAATGTCATCTCCTTCCTTGAAAGCCTCTATCATATTGGCGTCTCCGCTAAGGTGTGCCATAATGCGTAACTCAATCTGTGAATAGTCGGCGGAGAAAAATTCGCAACCATCATCGGGAATGAAGGCCTTACGGATTTCCTTGCCGTCTTCGTTGCGGATGGGGATGTTCTGAAGGTTCGGGTTGCTGGAACTGAGCCGGCCGGTAGCAGTGACCGTTTGATTGAACGAAGTATGAATTTTACCTGTTTCTTTATTAATCAATAGGGGCAGAGCATCAATATAAGTACCGAGAAGCTTCTTCAGACCGCGGTGTTCCAATATCTTGCCTACTATTTCGTGTTTCCCTCGCAGGCTTTCCAATACTTCTTCACTGGTGACATATTGTCCGGTTTTGGTTTTCTTGGCTTTCTCCACGATACGCAGCTTGTCAAACAGCACTTCACCTACCTGTTTGGGTGAGGCTATGTTGAAATCCGTACCTGCCAGTTGGTGCACTTCTTCTTCTATTTGGTTCATGCGGGCGGTGAAATGTTCCGAGGTCTGTTTTAAGGCTTCAGTGTCTACACGCACGCCGTTGCGTTCTATATAAGCAAGTACGGGGACCAGGGGCATTTCTATTTCGTAGAAGAGTTTTTCCGCATCGTTGGTTTTCAATTCCTGTTCCAAGATGTTTTTCAATTTCAGTGTGATATCAGCATCCTCGCACGCGTACTTATAGATAGCTTCGGGGGAGAGATCGCACATATTCTTCTGACCTTTGCCTTTGGGACCAATCAGTTCTTCGATGTGGATAGTCTGATAATGCAGGTAGATTTCGGCAAGGTAGTCCATATTGTGGCGCAATTCCGGTTGTAGTACATAATGTGCCACCATGGTATCGAACAGGGGACCGCGCACTTCAGTTCCGTAGTTGCCCAATACCAGCATATCGTATTTTATATTTTGTCCTACTTTCAACGCTCCTTCTTTTTCGAAAGCCGGCCGGAACTCATTAACTATTTTTTGCGCTTCGGTCCGATCGGCAGGTACAGGGACATAAAATGCTTGATTTTCGGCATAGCTGAAGCTCATTCCCACGAGTTCTGCGGTGATGGGATCGGTTCCTGTTGTTTCCGTGTCTAGACTGAAAATTTCTTTTGTAAGTAAGTTTTGTAATAATTCAGATCTTTTCTCTTCTGTATCAATGAGTTGATAGTCGTATTTTAAATTATCTAAACATGCTAGATTCGAATATTTCTCACTTTCCGTCCCTCCGTTGGTAAATTCTGCAAAGAGATTGCCTTGAGGGGAAGACGGAGAAGCGGGCGATTTGCCATTCGAAGCCGGTTCACCGAAAAGGGAGAGTTGTCCCGAACCGTCCGGCATGTTTCCCTGCCGGGCGCTTCCTTCCGGTGTGCGGTTTCGTCCTTGCAGATCGTTTCCGGTCGCATCGGTGTATGTTCCGGCGAAGGCGGATTTCTTGTTTCGGTTGAAAACGCGGTCGATGAGGGTACGGAACTCCATCTCTTCAAAAATCTTCCGTAGTTCCTCTTCATTTGGTTCTTCTCTTTTCAGTTCGTCCATGTTCAATGTGATGGGGACATCAATTTTGATAGTTGCCAGAAACTTGGAGAACTCAATCATTTTCCGGTTGGCTTCCACTTTGGTTTTCAAGGCTCCTTTCAGTTCGGCAGAGTGGGAGAGAAGATTCTCGATGCTGCCATATTGCGCGATTAACTTTTGTGCTGTTTTCTCGCCCACTCCCGGACAACCGGGAATGTTGTCGGAACTATCGCCCATCAGTCCCAGCATATCAATGACTTGTGCGGGTGACTGGATATCGAACTTTGCCTTTACCTCTTCTATGCCCATCACTTCAAAACCGCCTGTATGCTTGGGACGGTACATGAAGACATTTCCGCCCACCAGTTGACCATAGTCTTTGTCTGGTGTCATCATATAAGTAGTGATCCCTCGTTTGCCGGCTTCGGTGGCCAGTGTACCGATCACGTCGTCAGCCTCGTATCCCGGTACTTCCAGAATAGGAATACGATAGGCCCGGATAATATCCTTTATAATGGGTACGGACAAACGGATTACTTCGGGTGTTTCTTCACGTTGTGCCTTATACTGTTCATAGGCCTCGTGCCGGAAGGTGGGACCGGCGGGATCAAATGCCACACCGATGTGCGTAGGATTTTCTTTCTTCAAGACCTCTTCCAGTGTATTGACAAATCCCAGTACGGCTGAAGTGTTGAAACCCTTGGAGTTAATGCGCGGGCTTTTGATGAAAGCGTAATACGCGCGGTATATTAATGCATAAGCATCTAATAGAAAAAGTTTGTCCATTCTTAAAAATCTTTAGTTTTTTCATTGTAAAAGTACAAAAAAATACCGTATTCCGTCTTTTATTACTACTTTTGTGCACAAATTAACCTGCATGGACAAATTACAGCAAATCAAATTGCCTATTGACAAGGAGTTTGAGGAATTTAGAAGGTTGTTTGACTCTTCGCTCCAAAGTTCCAATTCTTTACTTAGTGAGGTGTTATCCTATATTAAGCAGAGAAATGGCAAGATGATGCGTCCCATATTGGCGTTGTTGATTGCTAAACTATTCGGTGAAATCAATGATTCTACGCTTCATGCGGCCCTTTCATTGGAGTTGCTCCATACGGCCAGCCTGGTGCACGATGATGTGGTGGATGAGAGTGACAAGCGCCGTGGGCAGTCTTCGGTAAATGCTATCTATAATAATAAGGTGTCGGTTCTGGTAGGCGACTATATGCTGGCAACCAGCCTGAAGCATTCTGCCATGACCCGCGAGATTACAATTGTAGATTTGGTGGCTTGTTTGGGACAGAACTTATCTGAAGGCGAGATTATTCAATTGGCGAATATTAATGCTTCTGAGTTCTCGGAAGAAGTGTATTATGATGTCATTCGTAAAAAGACGGCTGCATTGTTTACTGCCAGTGCGGAAGCGGGGGCTATTTCGGTTCATGCATCCGATGAAATGGTGAAAAATGCTCGTCTGTTTGGCGAAATGATTGGTATTGCTTTCCAGATAAAGGATGATATCTTTGACTATTATTCTTCTGATGAGATAGGTAAACCTACCGGAAACGATATGCGTGAAGGGAAGCTGACATTGCCGGCTTTGTATGTGTTAAATACGTTTGATGATGAGGAGATGCGGAAACTGGCGTTATGTATCCGGTCATTAGACGCTTCGGATGAAGATATTGCCCGTTTCATCGAATATACTAAGGTGAAGGGAGGGATAGAGTATGCCAGACAGGCAATGGTGGATTATCGTAATAAAGCGTTGGCTTTACTTCCACAATCAGCCGGTCAAGCTGTAAAAGATGCTTTGACTGCTTATATTGATTATGTGATTGAAAGAGATAAATAGTACGATTGTTGAAGATATGTACCTCAAAAAGTTCGGGCGTGATCCTTTATACGATAAGGACCACGCCCGAGCTTTTTGAGGTACGCCTTTCTTTGGTAGTTTAAAATAACCGGAATAGATAAGGCTCATTCCGGTCACTTTAAATGTGGTTGTTATTTAAATAGTGAAACGGTTCTTTGTTTAGAAGAACTTGGTTTCCTGACCTACAATTTCTGAGAGAAGCAGATTGGCCAGGCGGCTTGTTCCTAAGCGGAATAGCTCGTTTGTCAGCCATTCTTCACCTAACACTTCTTTTACAATGGTATAGTAAACCAAAGCATCGTGTACGGTATTAATTCCTCCGGCGGGTTTGAATCCTACTTTGCGGCCTGTTGTCATATAGTATTCTTTGATAGCCTCGCACATCACCAAGGCGGCTTCAGGAGTAGCGGCGGGGTTTTCCTTTCCGGTAGAGGTCTTGATGAAATCGGCTCCGGAATACATCGATAGAATGGACGCTTTTTTGATGTTGGATGCGCTTCCCAGTGCTCCAGTTTCTAGAATTACTTTCAGGTGGTGCTCACCACATACAGCTTTTAATTCTTCTATTTCATCGCACATTCCTTCGTAATCCCCACTCAGGAACTTGCCTACCGGGATAACGATATCTATTTCATCAGCTCCGGTATGGAGAGCCATGGCTGTTTCGGCTACCTTTACTTCAGTAAATGTTTGTGATGAAGGGAAACCACCCGATACACAGGCTATGTTTACATGGTCTGCCTCCAAGGTGTCGTTGACTACTTCTGCCATATTAGGATATACACAGATTGCGGCTACATTGTCCAGATCAGGGTACTTGTCAACAAATTCATTTACTTTTCCGGTGAATTTCATTACACTTTCATCCGAATCAGTGCACTTTAAAGTGGTCAGGTCAATGCAATGGAACAGGAATTTCTTTACGTCCGGTGTATTGTTTTCTGCTACATGTTTTTCGATGAGTAGGGCAGTTTTCGCTTTTACATCCTCATCGCGCAAACGGATGTTATACTTGGCAAGTGCTTCCTCGTACTTACTGTGCTCGGGTCCATGATCGTGGTCATGACGATGTTCATGTCCACCTTCGAATTCGTGATTATGTTCCATAATTCTTTATAATTTGGGGTTGTTTTTATGTCTGTCTTTATCTCTATTTGTTTTCTTCTCCAAGTTTTGACGGAAGGCTTCGGTCAGGTTTACTCCGGTCTGGTTGGCCAGACAGATAAGGACCCACAATACGTCTGCCATTTCATCGGCAAGGTTGTCTTTCTCTCCTTGTTTGAAAGATTGGTCTCCATATTTACGTGCCATCACACGTGCCAGTTCGCCTACTTCCTCGGTCAGGACGGTCATATTGGTCAGTTCGCTGAAGTAACGTACACCATACGTTTTAATCCAGCTGTCCACCTCTTTTTGTGCTTCTTCCAGTGTCATTATTCTTTGTTTTTAGTGTCCATACATATAGTAACAGGCCCGTTGTTCAGAAGTTCAACTTTCATGTCTGCTCCGAATTCTCCGGTTCCTACTTCTTTGCCTAAACCGATGCTTAGTTCCCGGCAGAAATAATCGTAGAGAGGAATGGCTATATCGTGTTTTGCGGCACGGATGTAGGAGGGACGGTTCCCTTTCTTTGTAGATGCGTGCAATGTGAACTGGCTGATAACCAGAATGTTGCCTTCTACCTCCCGAATGGATTTATTCATCACTCCGTTTTCATCGTCAAAGACTCTCAATCCTATTATCTTTTTGCATAACCAGTCAGCATCTTCTTGTGTATCAGCTTCTTCGATACCAACCAATATCATGAATCCTTCTTTTATCGCCGATTTGCATACACCTTCTATGGTAACAGAGGCGTGGCTTACTCGTTGAATAACTACTCTCATATTTATATCCTTTATTTATTATTAGAAAATGCTTGCCGTTTACCGGTATTATGTCCGCCTACTATGGTGGGTGGAAACATTGCCGACCTCTTGGCTTGACAGTTATGAGGGCGGCATATCCTTGCAATGGATGTATGCAAAGGTAGGAAATCCCTTTTATTCTGTGAGGTTTTCTTTGATATTTTTAGCGGCTGCTTCACCTACCACGGCTGCAATCTCTTCCAGTGAGGCTTGCTTGATGCGGCTGACGCTTTTGAATGTTTTCAGCAGGGCGGTCTTTCTTTTCTCACCTATTCCCTTGATGTTGTCTAAAGCGGATGCCACCTGGCTCTTGCTGCGCTTGTCCCGATGGAAGGTGATGGCGAAGCGGTGTACTTCGTTCTGTATATTCTCCAACAGATGGAACAAGGGAGTGCTTTGTTTTACACCGATGGTCAGCGGAGGAAAACCGTATAGCAATTCCGAGGTGCGGTGCTTGCGGTCTTTGGCCAGTCCGGCTATGGGGATATCCAAATGGAGTTCGTCTTCTATCACTTCTCTCACTACTTCCATTTGCCCCTTTCCACCGTCGGTAATGATGAGGTCGGGCAGGGAGGAACCTTCCTCTATGGCGCGGCTATACCGGCGGCGTACCACCTCTTTAATAGAGGCGTAATCGTCGGGCCCGGTCACTGTCTTGATGATGTATTTCCGGTAATCCTTCTTGCTTGGTTTTGCCTTTTTGAAGACTACACAGGCGGCCACTGCGTCCGAACCCTGAATGTTGGAGTTGTCGAAACATTCAATGTGGTTCGGCATCTTCTTCATATGTAGCTGCTCTTGGATTTCTTTCATCAGACGGACGCTTCTTTGTTCTGGATTTAACTTTTCCGCCTGTTTCAAACGGTCTACTTTATACTGCTTCACGTTCATTACGGAGAGGTCCAGCAAATGCTTCTTTTCTCCTCGTTGGGGAACGGTGAAGGTGACGTTGTTCATTTCCATATCCACTTCAAAAGGTACGATGATTTCGCGGGAAGTGCTCTTATATCGTTCACGCATCTCAATAATGCCCAATTGTAGAAGTTCTTCTTTCGTTTCGTTCAGACGTTTCTTGTATTCGAAGGTGAAGGCTTGGTTGATGCATCCGTTAGTGATATGCAGATAGTTGATATAGGCTGAATTTTCTTCCATTTCAATGGAGAATACATCCACATTATGGATGATGGAGTTGACCACTTCGCTCTTGGAGCGATAGCTTTCTATCAAGTCGTATTTCTCTTTTATTTTCTGTGCTTCCTCAAATTTCATTTCGGCGGCAAGCGCTTGCATTTCCTCCATCAGCAGGTCACTTACAATTTGTGTATCTCCTTTCAGGATATCTTTGATTTCACCGATATTCTTCATGTATTCCTCATGCGATTGTTGTCCGATACATGGCCCTTTACAATTTTTTATATGGTATTCCAGGCACACGTTGAACTTGCCGGCACGAATGTTCTCTGGACTCAGGTTGAGTTTGCAAGTGCGGATGGGATAGAGCTTTTTTATCAGGTCCATCACGGCAAGCATGGAGGGCATGTGGCTGTACGGACCATAGTAGGAGGAGCCGTTACGGATGATTTTCCGGGTCTTGAAGATGCGTGGAAAATACTCATTGCTTACACAAATGGAAGGGTAGGTCTTATCATCTTTCAGCAATACGTTGTAGCGCGGTTTGTATTTCTTTATCAGATTATTCTCTAACAAAAGGGCGTCTTCCTCTGTCTTTACCACGATATAACGGATGTCTGCAATCTTGCTGACCAGCAGGCGTGTCTTGCCGTTGGGGTGCTCTCTGTTGAAGTAAGAAGAGACTCTTCGTTTCAAGTTTTTTGCTTTTCCAACGTAGATAATGGTTCCTTCGGAGCTTAGGTATTGGTAAATGCCCGGGCTGTCGGGCAGGTTTAGTACGATTCCTTTCAGATAGTCATTGGTTGTAATCTCTTCTTTTTCCATAAGTGTATATTGGTATTACCTGATTATATGTTAACGTAAGCTCGATATAAAAATACCTCGTTGCTGAATTTTGAGTTAAATGACAAACGATTGTTTTCCGGACAAATGAGCGCTTCCGTAGGGGCGGCCCCATGTGTCCGCCCCTACGGTGGAAGCATCTCAAAATAGCATTTCGTGGTATGATTGTGGGTAATCATCTTATAAATCTTCAAGCTGTAAGATATATAATGTTACAGCTTGAAGATATATATCTTTCGGCTTCATCGTCCATATCTTTTCGTTGTCCATCCATTTTTGTCTTTCTATAGTGACTCGGGACGGACTTCGTTTTTTTACGGGAAGATTGTGCGGCGTTATAAAGTAAGCAGCGTATCCACCGTGATATTTTCGGGGAATGCCTTTCTGCCGTTCAGACCTCCCAACTCGATAATGAAGTTGATGAAGATCTTTTTGGCACCACATCTTTGTACTAACCGATGAGTGGCCGCCATGGTTCCACCGGTAGCCAATAAATCATCGTGCAGCAGAACTACATCGTTCTCATTGATGGCATCCTTATGTATTTGAATGGTATCGGTTCCGTACTCTTTAGCATACGTTTCTTCTACAACCTCTGCAGGGAGTTTGCCCGGCTTGCGTGCCATTACGAATCCGGCTCCTAAACGTGCCGCCAGAGCACCGCCCATAATGAAGCCGCGCGACTCTATACCTACTACTTTGGTGATACCTTTGTCCTTGTACATTTCATATAAAGTGTCCAGCATTTCCTGCAAGCACTCGGCATTTTTGAACAAGGTTGTCACATCATAAAACAGAATTCCCGGAATGGGGAAATCTGGAATTTCTCTTAAGTTTGCTTTAAGCGTTTCTTTGCTCATAACCAGTGTTTTATTGTTAGTCTATTAAATTACTTGTTTCACGTGAAACATACCTTGTTTCACCGCCCCAGCAGAACTAGTAGGACGTTGATGTCGCTAGGAGAGATACCCGGTATGCGGCTGGCTTGGGCCAATGTTTCGGGATCTATCTTCATCAGTTTCTGCCGGGCTTCGGTAGAGAGCGAATTCAATGAGTTGTAGTCGAACTTGCCTTTAATGCGGATGGCTTCCAAGCGATGTATCTTTTCTGCGATCATTCGCTCGCGGTCAATGTATCCCTGATATTTGATCAGTACTTCGGCGGCTTCAATCACTTCTTCTTTACGGTCGGTAATTTGGTCCAGCATGGCTTTGAAAGCCGGAATGTGCCCGGCTATATTTTCGATGGTAATCTGCGGACGGTTCAGCAGGTCGATTAGTTTGCAGCCATGTGTCAGACGGGCAGTACCCAAACTTTCCAAAGCATCATTGATTAATGCGGCTTTGATGGAGAAGGTCTTGGCAAAGTCGATGATTTGGTTCACGGCTTCCCGTTTGCTGCAAAGATGTTCGTAACGGTCTTGTTTTACCAGACCTAGTTTGTAGGCACGTTCAGTGAGGCGCATATCTGCATCGTCTTGTCGGAGCAGGATGCGGTATTCGGCACGGGAGGTGAACATACGATAAGGTTCGTCCACACCTTTTGTAACCAGATCGTCAATCAAGACACCGATGTAGGCCTCGTCCCGTCCCAGTGTGAACGGCTCGCCACCGTGGCAGTTGATGTGTGCGTTGATACCGGCAATGATTCCCTGTCCGCCTGCTTCTTCGTAACCGGTGGTTCCGTTTACTTGTCCGGCAAGGAACAGGTTCTTTATTATTTTCGATTCCAACGTATGTTTCAGTTGGGTAGGGTCGAAGTAATCGTATTCGATAGCGTATCCCGGACGATAAACTACCAAGTCCTTAAATGCAGGTACTTTCTTCAATGCCGCCAACTGTATGTCCATGGGCAGTGAAGAAGAGAACCCGTTCAGGTAAAGTTCCTGTGTGGTTTCTCCTTCGGGTTCCAGGAAAAGCTGATGTTGCGGCTTGTCGGGGAAGGTTACGATTTTGGTTTCTATGCTGGGACAATAACGCGGTCCGATGCTTTGGATTTGTCCGTTGTAAAGGGGAGAATCCGGCAAGCCGCTTCTCAATACTTCATGGACTTCCGGATTGGTGAAACAGGTCCAGCACGGAAGTTGTTTCAGTTGCCGGTCGCGCCCCATGAATGAGAATTTATGGTAGTCATGTTCTCCCTCCTGTATTTCCATTTCCTCGAAATGTACGCTTCTTCCGTCGACGCGTACCGGTGTCCCGGTTCTCATCCGCCCGTAGTTTATGCCGTGGCGGGCGATGGATTCGGTCAAATGATATGATGCCGGTTCGGCCACACGGCCTCCGGGCAACTGCGTGTGTCCGATGTGCATCAGGCCGTTCAGGAACGTGCCGGCCGTCAGGATGACGCAGCGTGCCCGGATCACCACGTCGAAATATGTCTTCACGCCAGCCACTTCTCCATGCTCTACGAGGAGTAAAATCAATTAAAAATATTGCACTTGCCGGGCATGCCGGTTCCGGAAAAAAAACACTGTTGGAAGCATTGTTGTATCAAGGTGGTGTAACCGAACGGTTTGGCTCTGTGGCAGAAGGAAATACCATATCCGATTATACAGCGGAAGAATTGAAGCGAAAGTCTTCTGTATATATGACTGCTGCCTCCATTCGAAACGGTGACCAGAAGATCAATTTGCTGGATACACCGGGTTTGTTTGATTTTGCAGGCGAAATGGTAGAAGGAATCTCTGCCAGCAATTGTGTAATGATTACTGTTTCCGGAAAATCCGGTGTGAAAGTGGGAACGCATAAGGCATATGATGCAGCTTCCAAAATGGGAAAACAGAAACTGTTTGTAGTTACCAAGATTGACGATGAAAATGCCAACTTCTATAACGTTTTTACGCAGCTGAAATCTGAATTTGGGCCGACGGTTTGCCCGATTGTGGTTCCTGTGATTGTAGATCGGAAGGTTGTTTCTTATGTCAACTTGATTGAGATGAAAGCCTATCGTTACGATGAATCCGGCAATGCAGTGGAAACTGAAATGCCGACTGCGGAACTTTCTGAAAAGCTCAGCTATCGAATTGATGGTTTGGTGGAAGCTTTTTCGGAGGCAATCGCAGAAACGGATGAGACTTTGTTTGAAAAGTTTTTCTCTGGGGAACCATTTACGCAGAAGGAACGGGTAGACGGCATTCACCGTGGTATGGAAGCCGGCATCCTGACACCGGTTACCTGCGTATCTGCTGCTACAATGGCTGGCGTAGATATGCTGATGAAGGAAATGGAACTGTTGGTTCCCAATCCGAGTCCGGAAGAAGTGCTGCTGGCTTCTGATCCGGAAGGAGAACCTGTTGAAATTACCTGTAATGCAAAAGAACCGGATTGTGCTTATGTTTTTAAAACCGCAGTGGATCCTTTCACTGGAAAATTGTCATTCCTGAAAGTTTGTGCTGGTGTGTTGGAATCCGGCATGGAACTGGTGAATGCATCCGATGGAACAACAGAAAAGATTGGAAAAATGGTATTCCTAACCGGAAAACGGCAGAAGGAAACCGATCAGGCATGTTGCGGAGACATTGTGGCAGTGCCGAAACTGCGTGCCCATACAGGGGATACCTTGTGTGCTGCTGGAAAAATTGCAGCGCTGGAACAGCCTGCCTTTCCGCATCCATGCTATTGTATGGCAGTTCATACGGAAGCACGTGGGGAGGAGAGCAAATTATCGGTAGCAATGCAGAAGTTGCTGGAGGAAGATCAGACCCTTTCCTATGTACAGAATCCAGATACACGAGAGATGTTGCTGACGGGCTTGGGCGAACAGCATTTGCTT
>ENA-USTZ01000954-USTZ01000954.1-human-gut-metagenome-genome-assembly--contig:-NODE-954-length-11841-cov-3.563329_pt1 | contig 11841 bp, 10 predicted proteins | sample MGYA00250049_ERZ773375 | MGnify/ENA primary metagenome ERZ773375 (study PRJEB29103, sample SAMN06111956) | human gut metagenome | biome: human gut; feature: ankylosing spondylitis patient; material...
CATCGTATCGAGGTAAAGGAATACGACACCGTCGTAGATTTCCTGAAGGCACTCCCTGCGGGCAATGCGATCCTCGTGGACAACAGATATTGCAGCTATACTTTATACAAGACATTGCAGAAGAATCAGAAGTTAGTAGAGGGCAAGAACCCCACCGAACTGTTAAAGGCCATTAAGAATCCGGTAGAGCTTGCGAGAATGCAGGAGATCTTTTTAAAGGACAGCGTGGCCGTAACGAAATTTATCTACTGGTTGAAGACCCATGTGGGCAAAGAGAAGATCACTGAGGTGACCGCAGCGGACTATCTGGAACAGAAGAGAAGAGAGATCCCGGAATTCTTAGATCTGTCCTTCCCGACCATCGCAGGTTACAAGTCCAATGCAGCCATGATGCATTACGAAGCAACCCCGGACAACTGTGCGACTCTGGAGCCGGAAGGAATGCTTCTGGTAGATTCCGGCGGACAGTATCTGGGAGGTACCACCGATGTGACCAGAACCATCGTTTTAGGTCCCATTTCCGAAGAAATCAAAAAGCATTACACCATGGTAGCAGCGGCAGTGATGCAGCTGACCCATGCCCACTGGCTCTACGGCTGTACCGGACGTAATCTGGACATTCTGGCAAGACAGCCTATCTGGGATATGGACATTGATTACCAGTGCGGTACCGGACACGGCGTAGGTTATATTCTGAATGTGCACGAAGGTCCCCAGAACATGCGCTGGAGATTCACCGGAGGTATGGTGGAGGCAGTGTTTGAGGATGGTATGGATATCACCAATGAGCCCGGCATCTATATTCAGGGCAGCCACGGTATCCGCATCGAGAATGTTATGGTGGCGAAAAATGATGTGAAGAACGAGTATGGTCAGTTCATGCATTTCGAGACCCTGACATGGGTACCCATCGACAGAGAAGCCATTGATGAAAAGTATCTGAACGATACCCAGAAAAAGTATCTGCACGAGTATCAGAAGACTGTATACGAGAAGATTTCTCCCTATCTGAATGAGGAAGAACAAGAGTGGCTGGCCAAGGAAACCAGGGTAAAGTAAAGAGAATATAAAATCAGTATAAAATTTTTAGCGGTTTCTTGACTTTTTTACTGGGGTTTGAGATAATACAGACAATGTGGCAGAAGATAAAGACACACATAAATTTAAAGGAAAGAGGTTAATGTAAGATGGCAGAGATCAATTTAAGCAAGTACGGCATCACCGGAACCACAGAAATCGTTCACAATCCTTCTTATGAAGAATTATTCAAAGAAGAGATGAAGCCTGAACTGAAAGGCTACGAGAAAGGTCAGGAGACCGAACTCGGTGCGGTAAATGTTATGACCGGTATATATACAGGACGTTCTCCCAAAGATAAGTTCATCGTTGAAGATGAAAACTCCAAGAACACTGTATGGTGGACTTCCGATGAGTACAAGAACGACAACCATCGTATGTCTCAGGAAACATGGGCTGCTGTAAAGGATATCGCTAAGAAGGAACTGTCCAACAAGAGACTGTTCGTTGTAGATGCATTCTGCGGTGCTAATAAGGACACCCGCATGGCTATCCGTTTCATCGTTGAGGTAGCTTGGCAGGCTCATTTCGTAACCAACATGTTCATCAAACCCACCGAGGAAGAGCTGAAGAACTTCGAGCCCGATTTCGTAGTTTACAACGCATCCAAGGCTAAGGTTGAGAATTACAAGGAGCTGGGTCTGAACTCCGAGACTTGTGTAGCATTTAATATCACCAGCCGCGAGCAGGTTATTGTTAACACATGGTACGGCGGAGAGATGAAGAAGGGTATGTTCTCCATGATGAACTACTACCTGCCTCTGAAGGGCATTGCTTCCATGCACTGCTCCGCAAACACCGATATGAACGGTGAGAACACCGCAATCTTCTTCGGTCTGTCCGGAACCGGTAAGACCACTCTGTCTACCGATCCTAAGCGTCTGCTGATCGGTGATGACGAGCACGGTTGGGATGACAACGGCGTATTCAACTTTGAAGGTGGATGCTACGCTAAGGTTATCAACCTGGACAAGGATTCCGAGCCCGACATCTACAACGCAATCAAGAGAGATGCTCTGCTTGAGAACGTAACCGTTGATGCTGACGGCAAGATTGATTTCAACGATAAGAGCGTTACCGAGAATACTCGTGTATCTTATCCTATCAACCATATTAAGAATATCGTACGTCCTATTTCTTCCGCACCCGCAGCTAAGAACGTAATCTTCCTGTCTGCTGATGCATTCGGTGTACTGCCTCCTGTATCTATTCTGACTCCGGAGCAGACCCAGTACTACTTCCTGTCCGGTTTCACAGCTAAGTTAGCTGGTACCGAGCGTGGTATTACCGAGCCTACCCCTACCTTCTCTGCTTGCTTCGGTCAGGCATTCCTGGAGCTGCATCCTACCAAGTATGCAGAAGAGCTGGTTAAGAAGATGGAGAAGAACGGTGCTAAGGCATACCTTGTAAATACCGGATGGAACGGAACCGGCAAGCGTATCTCCATTAAGGATACACGTGGTATCATCGATGCTATTCTGAATGGTGCGATCAAGACCGCTCCTACCAAGAAGATTCCTTACTTCGATTTTGAGGTTCCTACCGAGTTAACCGGTGTTGATACCGGAATTCTGGATCCCAGAGATACCTACGCTGATCCTTCCCAGTGGGAAGAGAAGGCAAAGGATCTTGCTCAGAGATTCATCAAGAACTTCGCTAAATACGAAGGAAATGATGCAGGTAAGGCTCTTGTTGCTGCTGGTCCTCAGCTGTAATCTTACTTTACAGACAAATGCAAATATGGAAGGCTGTCTCTTCGGAGACAGCCTTTTTGCAGATAATAATATTGGTAAAAATTTCAGTTGTAAAATGGATCTCAACTCGCTATAATATACTTAACCTGAGATGTGCGATAACTCTTACCAGTTTTGAACCTACATTTACTTTAAACGGGATTCCTATATTGCCAAGTGGCTGTCAAGCCCTCACTCCGCAAGGAGGATTGGAAGGGAAGGCAAAAGGTTGGTTGCGGTTACCCACCTAGCATTGCTAGGAGTCAAAAGGTAAGAGGCGGCATTTTGGGGATAACAATACAAAAGAGAGAGCAGTCCTTTGGGACTGCTCTTTTAAAGTCATAAAACAGATTCTGAATAGGCGGGAAATGATTTGAAGAAAAACAGACTGCTTGAGAATTATTATAAACTTTCCAGAGAACAGAGAATACAGTGGAAGAAATACCTGTGTGTGTTAGGTACGGCATTTCTTCTTTTTTTACTTCTGATAAATTTGTTACATAGCTGCGGTCGGGAGGAGCCGGGGGCACCGGAGACAGAAGAGGCCCTGCCTCAGCATATTCCAGTAGTACGGGAATTGAAAAACGTCTGGATCATGGAGGCGGAAGCTGGGCAGATCACTTTATTCTGTGACGGAGTAAGAGAGACCTATGATCTGGATACAGAGGCGAATGAGGCAGGCAGGCTGCCGACAGCGGACCAGATGCGGGAACAGCTGGCAGATGTGGAACTTACGGATGACCTCGTGAGTGCCGTTATCCTGAAAACAGAGAAGTTCACAGGCCGGGTGCTGTCGGCAGATGAAAGCGGTATCGAGATCGAGGGCAGGGGCCGGATCCCGTTGGCTGAGGATTACAAAGGGTATCGCCTGTACCGGGAGCTTACCATGTGTACCACTGAAGATCTGCGATTCGGCTATATGGATGCGGACTTTATTCGTGAAAATGACGAGATCTGCGGTATCCTGCTGGCCAGAGAAGATAACATGGACAAAATCCGGGTATTGATCAAAACTTCGGATTTTTCGGATGTTTTGCACCAGACGGTGACACTGACGGCGGAAAGTGATTTTCTACTACAGTACGGAACCGGTGAGGAAATGCAGGAAGAATTGTTTTCCAGGGGAGACGAGGTGACCATTGACACGGACAGCGATTATTTCGTGGGAGAACGGATCCGTATAGTACCGACAGTGCTGACCGGCCGGGTACGGCTGATCAATGTGAATCGAAGTCAGGGAACACCTTCTTACAGAGGGCATATAGAGCTGCTGCGGACCGCAGACGGAATTGCAGTGGTAAATGAGCTTCCGCTGGAAGAATATCTCTACAGTGTAGTGCCAAGTGAGATGCCGGCATCCTACCCGCTGGAAGCCCTGAAAGCACAGGCTATCTGTGCCAGAACCTATGCCTACGGACATATGCTGCGGGCGGGCTATCCCCGGTACGGCGCCCATGTGGACGACAGCACTTCCTATCAGGTCTACAATAATATCACAGAAGCTGACAGTGCTACCACGGCGGTGAAGGAGACCTACGGACAGATGATCCTGACAGATGAAGGAACGGTGGCGAACACTTATTATTACTCTACCTCCTGTGGCGTGGGAACTACGGCAAATGTATGGAAGACAGCGGAGGCGGAGGCACTTGATTATCTGAAGAGCAGCCGGCTGAATCCGGAGAGCCTGATGCAGACGGACGGTGGGGTAATCGCGGCAGACACCAATGAGGTAAACGGAGATGCAGGTCCAGAGGATCTGAGGGAAGAAGAGGCTTTCCGGGATTTTATCACGGAGACACATGCGGAAGATTATGAAGCGCAGGAAGGCTGGTACCGTTGGACATATACGGTAAAAGAGATTGATGTGGATCGGATAGTGGAGACGCTGAAGAAACGTTATGAAGCCAATGGAAAGTTAATATTGACCCTGAAGGACGATGACTATGTCAGTCAAAATATAAAAGCTTTTTCAAAAGTAAACGATATCTCCGTTGTAAAACGTGGCCCCGGTGGTGTGGCAGACGAAATGGTCATTGTCACGGACAAAGGAACCTTTAAGGTGATCTCGGAATATAATATCAGAGCAGTACTTTGTGACGGGGTTACGAAGGTGGTAAGGCAGGATGGTAGTGAGGTGGCCATGCCGAATCTCCTTCCCAGTGCATTTTTTGTGATTGAACCTAGCCATGATAAGAAAAATGTGGTAGGATATAACATTATCGGCGGTGGATTCGGCCATGGCGTGGGAATGAGCCAGAACGGTGCTAAAAATATGGCACTGCAGGGACTTGGCGCGGAACAGATCCTTAACTTTTTCTATGAAGGATGCGAGATATGCTCAGGACAATAATCAGCATCTGGCGTGATTTTTCCAGCCAGATGAAAAAACAGAATATCAGCGCTTATGCATCGAGTACAGCATTTTTCCTGTTTTTGTCGGTGATTCCGATGCTGATGGTAGTCTGCGCGGTGATTCCTTATACCCCGGTGACGGAGCAGAATCTGGTCACGGCGCTGACGGATGTGACGCCGGATATTGCAGATGCCATGGTGGAGAGTCTGGTCGTTGATGTGTATGAGAGTTCTGTGGGAATTCTGCCGGTGGCTCTGATCGCTATGGTCTGGTCGGCGGCGAAGGGTGTCATGGCACTGATGCGGGGATTAAATGCGGTCAATGGTGTGGACGAGAAGCGTAATTACTTCGTGATCCGTTTTATTGCAAGCTTTTATACGTTGATCATGCTTGTAGTGTTGATTTTGTCACTGTTTTTCATGGTATTTGGTAATCAGCTGGTGGATATTGCATTACATAGGATTCCGCAGCTGCAGATGTTTGTGAGTCTCCTGATGAATTTCCGCTTTCTGTTCGTATGGGCGGTGCTGATTCTTTTGTTTGGCCTGATTTATACATATATCCCGGACACAAAGCTGAAATTCACGGAACAGGTTCCGGGAGCCTGCTTTGCTGCGGTAGTATGGAGTGTATTTTCCTGGGGATTTTCCATGTATGTGTCCTATGGAAATGGGTATAGTATTTACGGAAGTCTGACCATTATTGTGATCATTATGTTGTGGATGTATTTCTGTATGTATATCATTCTGATCGGTGCCTATCTGAACCGGTATTTCCGTCCGGTGAACAGGGTGCTGGTAAATCATGCCAGCAGTAAGAGCGAACTGGCGAGAGAGAACCGTAGACGCATCCGGGAGATCAAGAAGATCCAGCGCAGAAAAAAACATTATACGGAGATCGACAGGGATCCTAAGGGGCAGGATGAAAATCTGACAGACAGGAATTGAACTGCGGACGCAAATGTAGTACACTGATACGGAGAGGGCGAGGAACCTCTCCTGTTGTAGTTATAGTAAAAGAGTATCCGGAAGACGGATGCGGAAATGAGGATAAATATGGAAAAGAAAAACACCTGGGAGACCTATTCTTCCAAACAGTTAAAAGAGTTGGAGAAAATAAACGCACAGTATCGTGATTTCTTAGACAACGGTAAGACCGAGAGAGAGTGCATTGACACCATTGTCAATACTATTGAGAAGTCCGGTTACCGTGAACTGGAGAGTCTGATCAAAGAGGGCGCTGCTCTTAAAACCGGAGATAAGGTATACAGCGTATGGATGAACAAATCCATCGCCATGTTCCAGATCGGCCGTAAACCCATGACAGAGGGCATGAACATCCTTGGAGCCCATATCGACAGTCCCAGACTGGATGTAAAACAGAATCCCCTGTATGAGGATGGTGGATTCGCTTATCTGGACACCCATTATTACGGTGGCGTGAAGAAGTACCAGTGGGTGACTATTCCCCTGGCAATCCATGGTGTGATCGTGAAAAAAGACGGTACCTGTGTAGAGATCAATATCGGCGAGAACGAGGATGATCCGGTATTCTTTGTATCCGATCTGTTGATCCATCTGGCACAGGAGCAGCTGGAGAAAAAGGCAGCAAAGGTCATCGAGGGCGAAGCTCTGGATATTATTGTAGGCAACAAGCCTCTGCTGATTGATAAAAAGGATAAGAAAAAAGATGAGAAAGAAGCCGGAAAAGAAGCAGTAAAGGCAGGTGTTCTGGATATCCTGAAAGAGACCTATGACATTCACGAAGAAGATTTCGTCTCCGCAGAGTTAGAGATCGTTCCCGCAGGCAAAGCAAGAGAAGCAGGCTTTGACCGCAGCATGACACTGGCTTACGGACAGGATGACAGAGTCTGTGCATACACTTCCATGCAGGCAATGTTAGACAGTGATGTGACCGACCGTACTATGTGCTGTATCCTGGTGGACAAGGAAGAAATCGGTTCTGTCGGTGCTACCGGCATGCAGTCTCATTTCTTCGAAAATGCTGTAGCAGAGGTCATGAATCTGACAGGCGAATACAGCGAACTGCATGTGAGAAGATGCCTGGCACACAGCTGTATGCTGTCTTCAGATGTCAGCAGTGCGTTTGATCCTACCTATGCGTCCAGCTTCGATAAAAAGAACGTGGCATACTTAGGCGGCGGTATGGTCATCAACAAATTCACCGGAGCCAGAGGCAAGTCCGGTTCTAACGATGCCAATGCGGAGTATCTGGCACATTTGCGCCATATCTTCGACAAAGCAGAGGTGAACTTCCAGACTGCAGAGCTTGGTAAGGTCGATTTGGGCGGCGGTGGAACCATCGCATATATTCTGGCATTGTACGGCATGAACGTTATCGACAGCGGTGTGGCAGTGCTGAACATGCATGCACCCTGGGAAGCTACCAGTAAGGCCGACGTATATGAAACATATCGCGGATATAAAGCATTTGTGGAAGGAGCGAGCCTGTAATGGCAGAGACGACCGAACTGAAAAAATCCGATTTTTACTTTGATCTTCCCCAGGAGCTGATCGCACAGGACCCGCTTGAGGATCGTTCTTCCTCCAGACTGCTGGTACTGGATAAAAATACGGGAGAGATCTCTCATCACATTTTTCGGGATATTATCGACTATCTGCATCCCGGAGACTGTCTGGTGTTAAACAACACCAAGGTGATTCCAGCGAGACTTTTGGGAGAACGGGAAGGTACCGGCGGACATGTGGAAGTCCTTCTATTAAAACGAAAAGAAGCGGATGTCTGGGAGACTCTGGTAAAGCCCGGCAGGAAATGCAAGCCCGGTCAGCGCCTGACCTTCGGGGATGGACTATTAAAGGCAGAAGTCCTGGAGACTGTGGAAGAAGGTAATCGTCTGATACGTTTTGAATATGAGGGTATTTTTGAAGAAGTGCTGGACAAGCTGGGAGAGATGCCCCTGCCTCCTTACATAACCCATAAGCTGAAGGATAAGAATCGTTATCAGACTGTTTATGCAAAGTATGAAAGCTCAGCAGCAGCACCGACAGCAGGACTTCATTTTACCCGGGAACTTTTGCAGCAGATCGCGGACAAGGGCATTAAGATCGCTTATGTGACATTGCATGTGGGACTGGGAACTTTCCGGCCGGTAAAGGAAGAGAACGTACTGGAGCATCATATGCATTCTGAGTACTATCAGGTGACAGAGGAAGCTGCGAACACCATCAATGAGACGAAGAAAAATGGGGGGCGTGTGATTTGCGTGGGTACCACCAGTTGCCGTACCGTGGAGAGCGCAGCGGACGAGCAGGGCATGGTACAGCCCGGCTGTGACAATACCGAGATATTCATTTATCCCGGATATCGTTTCAAGGTGCTGGATGCACTGATCACGAATTTCCATCTGCCGGAGTCCACACTGGTAATGTTGGTATCGGCACTTGCGGGAAGAGAACATATCCTGCACGCCTACGAAGAAGCAATCCGTGAAAGATACAGATTTTTCAGCTTTGGAGACGCCATGTTCATCGCCGACTTAAAAGGAGGAAAATAATGGAAGAAAGAAGACGAAGCAAGCGTACAGAAATGAGTTCCACCCTGATGGTAAAACGCCTGGACCAGGGAGACATGCAGGAAGTCAGCATTGACATCGTAGATGTATCTCCCAACGGAGTGGGATTTTTGTGCAAGGAAGTGTTAAGTATCGGTGCGGTGTATGAATCGAAACTGAGGATTTGGACGCATGAAGTGCTGCATGCGTTCTTACAGATCGTCAGGATCGAAATGAAGAGAGATTCTTATATGTATGGGGCTGTATTCATCGGAATGCCGGAGAGCGATGCGGCAAGAATCCGCGTATATCAGACAGTCAATGATGAGAAGTAGTAAGAGACGTAAAATGGCAGTCAGTGTAATGGCTGCTATTTTACTTGTATTGTTATATCGGCTCATTTTTGTGTTTTCCGGTCAGGATGGTGAGGAATCCGGCTCACTGAGTGCTATGATCTCGGAAAAATGTGCAGAGCTTCTGAATGCTATCTCCGGGAAACACTGGACGCAGAATGTCCTCGACAGTATGGCGGCTTATTTTGAACATCCCATCCGTAAGCTGGCCCATTTTTCTGAGTATGCCTGCATGGGAGTGTTATTGTACGGCGTGTGGAGACCCTGGAAGGAGAGAGGACGGAAGCTGTATCTTTTGATCGTGTGCTGGGTGTTTGTCTCCGCCGGAGCGGATGAATTCCACCAACTGTTCATTCCGGGACGCTATGGGTGTTTTGCCGATGTGGTGCTGGATACCTGTGGTGGTGCGTTCGGACTGTTCGTATGTGTCTGTGTGGAGAAAATGGTGCGGCGAAGGAAACAGAAGTCGGGTTTCTAGTTCTTGTTGTGTAGACTGTAGCCCTTTTCACGAAGAATCTTCGTGGATCTCTCAATGGCTTCTTCCTGATAGAATTCAATGCGCAGCACGCCGCCCTCGTACTCCCGGTTATGGACGATGCCGATGTTTTTGATACTGATATTTTTCAGGGCGAGAATCGTAGCCACGGCTGCAATCTCACCGGGTTCGTCGGCAATGTCGATGGTAATGGCATAGGAACTCTTCAGAGGACCGCTGGCGGTATTGATGAAGGAATCACGGTAGATTCTTGCACTGTCGAACAGCTCGTACAGATCATCACCGCGTTTGGCGTTTAGTTCCTGTTGGATTCCCTGGAGGGAAGCAATGTAGGAAGATAAAAGTGTCGAAATGTTTTCTGTATTCGTCAGACAGATCTGCTGCCATACCGCAGCGGAGGAGGAGGCGATTCTGGTGATATCCTTGAAGCCTCCGGCAGCGATCATTTTCATCAGCCCATCTGCAGAATCTTTGTCCCGCACCAGATTTACCAGAGAGGCTGCAATGATATGGGGCAGGTGACTGACTGCAGCAGTGACGTAATCATGCTGTGCCGGATCCAGGATCAGGGGAATGGCTCCTAACTGCTGCACCAGATTCTTATAATCCGTGACCTTATTCTCCGGAACGGAAGCTGTGGGGGTGAGAATGTAGTAGGCATTCTCCAAAAGGACGGCTTTGGAATTAATAAAGCCCACCCGGTCACTTCCCGCCATGGGATGACCGCCGATAAACTGTCTTTCCAGACCGGCTTTTTTGATCTCCTTATGGATCTCGCTCTTGACACTTCCCACATCGGTGAGCAGGGTCTTCGGTGAGAGAATTTTTTTTACAGCGGAAAGGTTTTCGTCATTTTTCTGCACCGGAGCACAGAGGAATAGATAATCGCACGTGGAAAAAGAAGCATCGATTTTCGTGGTGATTGTATTGGCTACGCCGCACTGGGAAGCTTCACTTAAGGTGTCTGCGTTAATATCGTATGCAATGATCTGAGAATGGGGGAGATTCTGACGGATCGCCCGGGCGATGGAGCCACCGATCAGACCCAGACCGATAAAACCAAAGGTAAGAGTACTCATTATAGTTTTCCTCGATTCTGTTATTTACTGTAAACAAATAGTAAGACAAAGTCGGAAGATGTCTGTTTGTTCTTTAAACACTATAGCAAATTAACGTGCGAAAATCAAGAGAGGGTATACTCTTTTCTGATATTTTCATATTTACTTGCAAGTGTAATTGAAATATGGCAAGATGTAACTGTTCCTAAATATGCAGAAATTGTGGAAAGCCGATCTTACATTTACGAGTCGGTTTCGGAAAAACAGGAGGACTCTATTTATGCATTCACCTTTGGAAATTGCAAGAAACTATATAGAAGTCGGAATCCATAAAGTAAATCTGTCGATCTTCAAGACAATTTTATTGGGATTCTTCGCCGGTATGTTCATCGGCTTTGCGGGGATCGCATCCACGACGGCATCCAGCACTATCGGCATCGCATCGGTGGCAAAGTTGGTGGGCGCTGCGGTATTCCCGGCAGGTATGGCTATGGTACTTGTAGCGGGCAGTGAACTTTTCACCGGTAATAACCTGATCATACTGGCGGTATTGGAGAAGAAAGTTACCGTATGGAAAATGTTGAAAAACTGGCTGTTTGTCTATATCGGCAACTTTATCGGCGCTGCGTTTGTAGCGGTGTTGGTAGTAGTGGGACGGACACCGGATCTCTTCGGAGAGCAGCTTGCACAGGCAATAGTCAATGCTGCTGCAGCCCGGACGAATTTAAGCGTGGGAGAGGCTTTCGTGCGAGGCATTCTGTGCAATATTCTGGTGTGTATTGCGGTATGGATGTCCTTTGCGGCGAAGCGTGTCTCCGGCAAGCTTCTGACCAGTTATTGGCCTGTCATGCTGTTTGTGTTATGCGGTTTTGAGCACAGTATTGCAGATATGTATTTCGGTGTATGCGGTCTGCTGACAGCACAGGCCTACGGAATTACCGCAGAGAGCCTGACCTGGTTCAATTTCCTTGTAAAAGCCCTCTTGCCTATCACTCTGGGTAACATCGTAGGCGGTGCCGGAATTGTCGGATGCGGTTACTGGCTGGCATACCTCCACAGAACCCCGTACTCTGCAGATACTACAGCTGCCGAGCAGGAAGAGATTGATATTGCGGAAGAGTACTAAATTAAGAGTTAGTTAAATACATTGGCAAAATCAACGAACTCCCGGAGCATGCGATACACATGTCTCGATGTAAGGTCTCCGGATGTGAATTTTCTACGAAAAGTGATGAG
>ENA-USTZ01000957-USTZ01000957.1-human-gut-metagenome-genome-assembly--contig:-NODE-957-length-11834-cov-3.997108_pt1 | contig 11834 bp, 9 predicted proteins | sample MGYA00250049_ERZ773375 | MGnify/ENA primary metagenome ERZ773375 (study PRJEB29103, sample SAMN06111956) | human gut metagenome | biome: human gut; feature: ankylosing spondylitis patient; material...
TCATCTGTCCCTCCATTATTAAGTGGTGTATTGGTTCCCCTTGGAAGAATCACAACATCCTTAAATCCAATATCTGACACCCTGCATGGTGATAGATGAAGTGTCGTCTGGTACATCTCTATTGCTGTACCCTTTTCCACAAAAAATACCTTTGCATCTTCAATACGGTATGTATTGTCTTTTATCTCCCAGGTATGTCCCAGCACCAGCATAAAGTCAGTTACCGCTATATTGATTTCGCTGCCCTTATGGTACTCAAAACCATTGTATGTGGTGTTTCTGCCATTACAGTAGCCTATCTGTATAGGCATCTCTCCATATATACGATTTTTAAAAAACTCTGCTATATGTGTACGTTCAAGCTCTTCTACTGAAGCCACATATATATTTCCTTTCTCAGGAATTACAGTATTTTGTTCCATAAATGAGATAAGTTCGTTGCAATTGATATTTGAAATCACCCTTCCGTAAGTTTCAAAACATGGATCAGTGACACTGTATATAGTCACAGAATTTTTTTCATTCAAATGTTTTAACATATTTCCCCCACTTATCTTTGCATTGCCTTGACAGCCTTTATAGTAGCGCAGAAATCTTCTTTTCCAAAGCCAAGTTCCATTGCCTTGTCATATACCTGCTTTGCAACGTTTTCTCCTTGAAGCTTTAATCCACTCTCCTTTGCCATATTCATGCAGATATTCACATCCTTGTACATGTTTTCAATCGAAAAGGCAGTGGTGTAATCCTCATTTTTGATTGGCACATTTTTGGAATCCAGATAAAAGTTCTGTCCACCGCCATATGAGATAGCTGTAGTATAGCTTTCTATATCTATTCCATATGCCCTTGCAAGTGTCAGTGTCTCATTTACACCATTTTGAATCTGTGATACAAGCGCGTTATGGCAGATTTTCATGACCAGACCTTTTCCGTTTCCACCCATCCTGATGATATTTTCTCCCATATAGGAAAGAATCGGCATAGCCTTATCACATGCTTTTTCATCTCCACCGACATATATTCCGAGCTTTCCTGCAATAGCAGCAGGCTTCGATTTCACAACCGGTGCGTCCACAAACTCTGCGCCCGTCTTCTTTACCATTTCAGAAATCTCCACAGAAACAGATGGATCTATCGTGCTCATATCAATACAGAGCTTTGTATCATCAAGTGCCGGTAAAACCTCCTTATAAACAGCCATCGAATGCTCTGACTTTGGAACCATTGATATAATTACATCTGATTTTTCTGCTAGCTCGAGCGAACTGCTGCAGCCGATTGCACCCTTGCTCTCCAGTAGCTCTACCTTCTCCTTTACGAAATCAAATACATATACCTCATCATCATGCTTCTTCACTATATTCTCACTCATGGACTCCCCCATGATTCCGAGTCCTACAAATCCAATTTTCATTGCTTACAAGCACCTCCCTGTTTCATCTATTCTGTAACTGTATTATCCCATGCATTCTGGAATGTCTCAAGTCCCTGTCTGGTATATGCATGTTTGATACTGTCCTTGTATACTGCAAGGCCTGTTGTAACGATATCTGCTCCTGCAACCGCACAGTCTACAATCTGCTTAGGTGTACGGATAGCCGCACAGATAATCTGTGTCTTTCCCTTATATCCGTAATTGTCATAGATATCTGAAATAGCCTGAATGTACGCTTTACAATCCTCTCCATTTGCCTCTTTCCAGCCGATGAAAGGTGAAACAAAAAGCGAATTATTCTTTGCCGGCAGAATAGCCTGTGCTGGTGAGAATACGAGTGTCACATTTGTTCTGATTCCCTCTGCCTCGAGTCTTCTTGCTGCCTGAATACCGGCCTCTGTGCACGGAATCTTGATAACAAAGTTGCTGCAGATAGCTGAAATCTTTCTTGCCTCTGCTACCATCTCATCTGCATCATCAAGGTGTGGGTTGATTTCAACCGAAATAGGGAATTTCTCGTATCCCTCGATTCCTTCCGCCTTAACCCAGTCTGCCATCTCACTGATTACAGTAAGGAAAGGCTTTCCGCTTACCATTATGTGGCGTGGATTTGTTGTCACTCCATCAATACCAAATGTATGGTAGGCCTCCTTGATTTCTTCGATTTTTGCACTGTCCAGAAAATACTTCATGATTGCTTCCTCCTTGATAGTTAGTTAAATTTGTTAATTAATTGTTGTAAAAAATATAAGCCGTTATGTTTTTCTCTTGGCTTCTGTTTGTATTATATTACTATAGCATTGACTTTTCAATAGTATATAACGTTGCAAAAGCATTTTCAGCTATTTGTTTAAATTTATTAATCATTTTTTGTGCAATATGCAATAGCCATAAAAAATAAGCAGATAAAACTACTTTTTATTATAAAAAACCACCCGGAACTTTTTTTGCGTTCCGAGCGGTTTTTTAGTTAATCCTGTGATTGTACAGCTCTATCCTTATATGTCAGCTATTATTATCTACTTGCTACAGCTCTTCCTCTACCATGCTCTTCTCTTTGTTGAACGCATCATAGATACATGGAATTACGATAAGCGTGAGGATGGTTCCGTATATGAGACCACCTATTATTGCGATTGCCATCGGCCTTATCATATCTGAGCCATCTCCGATACCTATCGCCGATGTAAACATTGCGAGTATGGTGGTCATCGCTGTCATCAGTATTGGACGAAGCCTTGTACGGCCTGCGTCTATGATCGCCTCATGCTTGCTCATGCCCTCTCTCCTGGCCTGATTGATGTAATCAATGAGCACGATTCCATTATTTACAATGAGACCTGCCAGCATGATAAAGCCAAGCATTGATATGATTCCGAGCTCATTTCCCGTGATGAAAAGAGCTATAAAGCCTCCTGTAAACGCAAGAGGTATACAGAACATGATAATAAACGGTGAAAGCAATGACTGGAACTGCGCCACCATGATAAGATAGATAAATATCACTGCAAGCACAAGCATAAGTCCAAGCTGACTCATTGACTCATTTATTGTCTCATCCTCGCCCTCCATGTCTATTGAATAGCCATCAGGAATGCTAAGTTTATCAATTTTTGATTTAATTTTATTGCTTAGTAATGTTACATTATGGTTTTCATCAACCGCCCCTGATACTGTAATATATCTTGTCTGAGCATCTCGATGAATGGTACTCAGTGTCTGTTCCTGCGAAACAGTGCAGATATCACTGAGCGGAATCTCCTTTTCACTGCCATCATTATCCTTATAGGTAAATGTAAGGTTTTTTATGTCGTCCACAGTCACATCAGACTGCTCTGCGGATTGTAAGTATACCTCATAGTCCTTTATGTCGGTCGTAATGGTTGTTGCGCTCTTTTGAGATGATATCTCACCGGATACGAGCTGGTATACCTGAGCCACCGTATAGCCATACTTTGCTGCTTTTTCCTTATCCACAGTTATCTTAAGCTCATTGATTGTATCTCCAAGACCGTCATCTATATCTGTCACGCCCTTTGTATCCTTAAGGATATCTGCCACATCACCTGCAAGCTTCTGCAGCTTGTCTATATCATTACCCTTAATCCTGACAGAGAGACCACTTCCGAAAAACTCTGATGAGTCCATAGCCTGTGAAGATGCTGTTACCTTGCAGTCCAGATTCTTTGTGCGTTTTTCAATTTCATCTATTACCTTATCCGATGAAACATCCGACTTCTCATCAAGCAATATATACATGCTCACGCTGTCGCTTCCTGAGCTCATCAGGTTCATGGTCGAGCTGCCGCCTGCTGTAGCTCCTATTGTGTCTATGCCCTTTATATCAGATATTTTGTCCATGACCTTATCAGACAGCTCTGTAAGCTGCTTGAAGTCAAGCTTTTCGTCATCCTTTGCCTCTATGGTAAGTGAAATCTGATTTGACTCCATGTCCATATCCATAAATGTCATGCCCCTTGACATGCAAAGTGCGCCACTGCCGACTAAAAGCACTACTGCCGCAATAAATACCACCGGCTTAAATCTAAGACATGTGCCGAGCACATTTCCATACCAGTCCTTAAAACGGTCAAACCATGGATGCTTTATATCCTTCGTCTTTTTGAGCATGCCTGAAGCAATTGCCGGTACAAATGTGAGTGCCACTACAAGAGATGCCATAAGAGTAAACGCTACCGTAAGTGCCAGGTCTACAAAGAGCTGTCTCGTGATTCCATCCGTAAAAATAATCGGCGCGTACACACTTACCGTGGTAAGTGTAGAGGCAAAAATGGCTCCTGCCACCTGATTTGCACCCTCAACAGCTGCCTTCTTTACCGAATATCCCTCTCCCCTTAATCTGTAGATATTCTCGATTACTACGATTGAATTATCCACCAGCATTCCTATTCCAAGCACAAGTCCCGACATTGAAATGATATTTAAGGTGATATCCGTAAAATACATAAGCACCACTGCCACAATAACCGATAGCGGTATAGATGCTGCGATAACAAGTGTTGGCTTTATATCCTTTAAGAACAAGAGCAATACGAAAATGGCAAGTATTGCTCCCACTATCATATTTTCCATAACACTCTTTACTACCATGTCGATGTATACGCCCTGATTCATAAGCACTGTGGCGTGTAATCCGTCATTTTCCTTTTCCAGCGAATCAAGCTTGTCCAAAAGACGGTCTGTGACGTCTCCTGTAGAGTAGCCGGTCTGCTTCTCCATGGAGAGCATTATTCCTGGATTACCGTTGACTATCGCATATGTCTCATCCGAGTTGTCAGTCATCTCAACATCTGCCACATCACCGACATGAATAGGAGCTATTCCATCAAGCTTCATATCCATAAGCACTAGATTTGTTAAATCATCAATTGATTTTATTTCATCTCCCACCTGTACTATGTACTGCGTGCCATTTGAATCATTTACATAGCCTGCAGGCATATCAAAATTCTGTGCGACAAGCAGCTGCGAGAGTGAGTCAATTGTTAAAACTGCATTTAAGTTTGACTTGTCAAGTGCATCATCCCTGCTCTTTTCAAGCTCCTTCTTTGAGCTGTCAAGAGATGCCGCTGCTGTTGCAAGCTGTGCCGACTGCTGTCCTATGCTTATCGAGCTTATAGCTGCCTGACTATTTAGATTATCATATGCATCTAAAAGTGCTGTCTCTCCTTGCGCTATCTGGTCAAGCCCGCTTTGACACTGCTCTATACCTGTATTCACCTGAATGAGAGTCTGTGCTATCGCTGACGCTGCCGCAGGCAGATCATCTGCTGTGTTTACGGTGATTCCAATCGCCGAGAGACCTGAAAACTGTGATGCAATCTGCTTATCAACCTGCTCAAGCTGCGCTTTTAAAGCCATGCCCGCTTCACCCGGTGCATTTGCGCCCTCTTTGAGTGACGGAATTGTCTTTGTATATGTATCACTATTCATGAAGTCAGAAAGAGCTGACTGAATTGTTTCAAGCTGGCTCTTTTGCTCGTTTAAGCTTGCAAGTGTGCTCTCAAGCTGAGTCTTCTGCTCTGCAAGCTTTGCCTTTTGCTCCTTTAGCGTATCCACTCCCGCGCTCATCTGATCCGATGCAGATGTGATTGCGTTTTGTCCACTCTCTATCTTTGCGCCTGCATCATCCATCTGACTTTTTGCATCATCAAATTTCTTTGAAACGGCATTTTTTATTTTCTCATTGAGCGCATCTATCTTGGCCTGATTCATCGTGACCTGTATCTGCTCGGTAAGCTCACCGGTTGCAGTCACTGATGCGACTCCCTCTGTACTCTCAATTGCAGGCTTAAGTGTGTTTTCCACAAAGTCTGTGATTTCCGACTTGCTTTTCCCATCCATATCCACAGCAGTCATCATGATTGGAAGCATGTCCGGATTTATCTTCATAATGGTCGGAGTACCCACTCCATCCTTCCAGCCAGCCTTGACCTGATCTATTTTCTGCTGCATCTCTATCACTACAGAATCCATGTTGGCATTCTGCTCATACTCGCATGTCACCAGAGAATAGCTGTTATATGACATTGAGCTTACGTTTTTGATATTGGACGTAGTTGCCATAGCAGCTTCAAGCGGCGCGGTGACATCGCTCTCCACCTCCTGTGGACTTGCTCCCATATCTGTTGTCACGATAAGTGCATACTGAAAGCTCATATCCGGCAGCAGATCTGTCGTCATCCTGCCAAGCGATACAACACCGAGTACTATTACCAGCAGTACTCCTACAAGTACAGTAAAAGGCTTTTTTACACTATATCTTGATATCATCTGACCCCTCCTTTTTCTTTTCTTTGATAATGTCCTGCATTAGTTTGATAGACATTGTGATTACTACGATTTTCACAATAAATTTAATTCGCTGTTATACTTTTATTATACAATGTGGCGGATTGCAACTCAATTGGTTTATACTTTTTTAAGAGATTTTGACAATAAAAAGACACCTGATTATACGATTAATATAATCCGATGTCCTTAAATGTCCTTTAATGTCTTTTATTTATTTTAGCTTCAAATGCCCTCTTCCTCAATCTCATCCTCATCATCATTGATACCTGCAACAGCACTTGTAACGGCTCCGATTACAGCGACAAGTGCAAAGATGATAACTAAAAAAATAACTATAAAGAATGCTACTAAAAAACCTGTATCTGTCATATAATTTACCCCCATAGCTGTCTCACAGCTTCTTTAAAATATAGTTTTAGTTTAACACACTTGTCTGTAAATAACAATATCGTATGGGGCTAAATTATTGACTAAATATTGACTAAAATATTGATTTATGAAATTGATCAGTCCTTGATCTGCATACCGTTTGCATCCATATGATAGCCTTCTGTCATGATCAGCTTTGATACCGGAACTATCTCATAGCCCATGTCCTGCAACTTCGTGAGCATCTCATCGAGTGCCTGCGAGGTGTATTTGGCGCCTAGATGGCAGAGTATTATCGAGCCACAATCCAGGCTTTTGTGATTGCACACTGTATCTATGATGTTTTGCACACCATAGTTTTTCCAGTCGAGCGAATCCACATCCCACTGGATTGGATAATAGTCACAGCCATACACTGTGTCAATCAGTTCATTGTTGTACGAGCCGTATGGCGGTCTGAATACCTTCATATCCTTTCCTGTCAGCTCCTTGACCTTTTTGTGCACATCCATTATCTCTGTCTTCATCTCGCCTGCCGTGATTGTTGCCATATCATAGTGGTGCTCACTGTGATTTCCGGGCTCATGCCCTTTTTCAACCAGCGTCTTTACATATTCAGGGTTATCACTCACAAACCCTCCTGTCATAAAAAATGTAGCTTTTACGTTGTGCTTGTCAAGTGTCTCCATCATACTGTCAAAATCCTCTGCTCCCCAGGCACAGTCAAATGAGAGGGCTATCTTTTTTTCTGTTGTCTGAACCGAATATACAGGCAGCTTTCTGTCCCCGAACTGACTCACAGCACTGCTAAGTGTCTCCATCACCTCTATATTTTTCAGCTGTGATATGTCATACTCTCTGCCATATAAAGCTCCTGTAATAAGAAGCGCCGACAGCAGCACTCCAAAAAGGAATCTGTGTCGGCGTTTCTTTCGTTTTGTCCCATTATGTAGTTTTGTATTTTGCATGTATGCTCTGTATTCACTCATGCTATATACTATTCTTTATTATCACAAATTATGAATAATGAAATAACTCTATTTCAGTTCTTCTGCCCTTCCGATAAACTCAAGCACTACCTCAATCGACTGATGCGCAGCCTTCTCCGCAAAGGTCTGGTAGTCTGTCTCGCCGCCATCACCGTCTGATATTGAACGAAGAATGGCAAATGGCACCTTGTTCACATAGCACACATGACCGATGCTGCCGCCCTCCATCTCTGCTGCGATTGCATCAAAGGTATTCGAAATATAATCCTTCTGCTCCTTTGTGGCAATAAACTGATCTCCTGTTGCGATATTGCCCTTTTTGTAGTGGATATTCCTGTCAGCTAAGCATGAGCACATAAGCTCCACCATTTTTGTATCTGCCGGAAGCAGAATCATGTTGATGCCTGAGAGAAGTCCCTTCGGATCTCCGATTGGCGATGTATCCATATCGTGCTGCAGCACGTTTGTGGCTACTGCCACGTCAAGCACATTTAAGTCCTTTGTCAAAGTACCGGCCACTCCGATATTGACAATCATATCGACATCATATTTCAAAATCATGGCCTCTGCACATATCGCTGCAAACACCTTTCCTATTCCACACTTCGCTGCAACCACATACTGATCGCCGATTTTACCCTCGACAAACTCCACACCGCTGTAAACTTCTGTCTGTGTGTCTGTCATCTGAGCCTTTAAGTCATCGACCTCCATCTGCATTGCACCAATTACACCTATTGTCATTTTATTTCTCCATTCTGTTTATTGTGGGTAAGTAAACTCCATATTTGTCTGGCTCTCAAGCACCTTAAGATATGCACGGCACTCCTTCTTTGCCTCGTCAAGCGACAGATTCTCGTAATGTCCACACTCTATGGCCGACGCACCAAATACCGGTCCATCATACTCCAGTATCTGCTTTAAGACCTCTTTGGTGATTTCAAAAACCTTCCCCGGCTCGACATCCCTCACTACGAGGTAGAAGCCTGTCTGACAGCCCATCGGTCCAAAATATACCACATCATCTGCAATCTCAGAGTTTCTCACACATGTTGCAAACATATGCTCCACTGAGTGCATAGCTGAATTGGACATATAATCGCCTGCATTAGGTTTTCTTGTACGAAGGTCGTATGTGACGATTTCTCCGTCTTTTCTTGAAATATAAAATCCAGGTTTAAGAATATTATGATTAATTGTAAAGCTTTTAATTCTTTCCATAAAAATGTTTCTCCTTACTTAGTTGCTGTCTCAAACTGCTTCAGATAATCCTCAAATACATTGAGTGCATCATCCACAGGCTTTGGTGTGCTCATATCAACACCGGCACTCTTTAGCAGCTCGATTGGATTCTTCGAGCATCCACCGCACAGGAAATTTCCTATATACTTATCCACAGCAGGCTTTCCCTCCTCAAGTATCTTTTTTGAAAAAGCAACTGCTGCCGAATAGCCCGTCGAGTACTGATATACATAGTATGGTGTGTAAAAATGCGGTATGCGCATCCACTCATATGATATCTCATCATCCACGCGCATATCCGGTCCGTAGTACTGCACATTCAGCTCATGCCACAGCTCATTTAGCACATCCTTTGTAACCGGCTCGCCCTTTTGCATTTTCCGGTGAGCTATATGCTCAAACTCTGCAAACTGTGCCTGCCTGAAAAGTGTTGTCCTGAAACCGTCCAGAAAATGTGTCATGAGATATTTTCTCTCATTCTCATCCTCACAATGCTCAAGCATATAGTGCATAAGAAGCGACTCATTGCAGGTGGATGCAACCTCTGCCACAAAAATCAGGTATCCTGCGTAGGTGATGCTCTGATGCTCATTTGAATAGTATGTATGCATCGCATGTCCCATCTCATGAGCCAGCGTAAACACACTGTCCAGATTGTCGGCATAGTTCAAAAGCACATACGGATGAGTGCCGTAAGCGCCCCATGAATACGCACCACTTCTCTTGTTCTCATTCTCATATACATCTATCCAGCCACTCTCCATGCCAGCCTTAAGCACGCTTACATACTCATCGCCCATAGGCTCAAGCGCCTTTGCCACAAGCTTTTTCGCCTCATCATAGGTGTATGTGGTCTGTATATTGTCCACAATCGGTGCAAACAAATCATACATATGCAGATGCTCCACACCTAAAAGCTTCTTCCTAAGCGCCATGTACCTGTGTAGAGCCGGCAGATGTGCATGAACCGTCTCAATCAGATTGTCATAGACGCTCTCAGGAATATCGCCATCGGATAAATACATGGCTCTTGCGCTGTCATATTTTCTTACCCTTGCATAAAAAGTGTCATTTTTCAGCTTGCTGATGTACATCATCGAAACAGTATTGCTCCACTTCTTGTACGAATCATATACTCCACGGAACACCTGCTTGCGCAGGCTTCTGTCCTTGCTGCTTAAAAAATCTATGAAATTGCCATGCGTGATACGGATTTTATTTCCCTCGACATCAGTGATATACGGGAATTTGATATCCGCATTATTGAACATGCTGAATATATTCTCCGGTGCTGCAGCCATCTCACCGCACTGCGCCAGGATATTCTCCTCTGCAGCCGATAAGGTGTGCGCTTTCTGACGCATTATCTCATCAATCGCACGCTTATAGTGCACAAGCTCATCGCTCTCACCATAAAAGCTCTCAAGCCTTTTATCATCTATCTGCAAAATCTCCGGACTGGCAAATGCCAGCGCACCTGATGCCTGAACAGTCAGCGTCTCTGCCTTTGACACATATGCCTGATATTTCGACACAGCAGTGTCCTGATGCGAGCGCTCATTCGCATAGACCACTATACGCTCCAAATAATAAGACAGCTCATCCTGCTTCTTAAAAAAATCAAGCAGACTCGCTGCACTGTCGGACAGATGTCCCTTAAATCCGGATAGCTTTTCTGCAAGCTGTGACGCTTTTTCACACTCAGCCTCCCACAGCTCATCTGTCTCATACATATCCTCAAGCTTCCATTTGTACTCGTCTGAGATTTCATCTCTCTTTTGAAGCCTTTTCTCACTCATTTTGTGTTACCTTCTATCTTACTTTTCTTGTTCTCGGGGGTTCTGAATAGTTACCTTGTTTTCAACTCTTCAGAACCACCCCACGCACATTCGCAAAACCGCACGATGTTTTTATAAAACTACCCACACATCTGCTCTGCAAAATGCATATAGACGTGTGGGATATGTGTGAATTATAACAATTAAGCTCTACTTTGTAATTAAAGTGCCCATACCACCTGAAACTGTCTTGCCCTCTTTGTTGAGCTTTGTGATAAGCACTGAACGGATGGCAGAGTCACCGATAAAGTCGATAGCCGCCTCAATCTTCGGAGCCATGGTACCCTCATCAAACTCGCCTGCTGCAAGATACTTCTTTGCCTCCTCGACAGTCATGGTATCAAGTGGCTTCTCATCCTCCTTGCCATAGTTCAGGCAGACCTTGTCAACGCTTGTAAGTATAACAAGTCTGTCAGCATCAAGAGTATCTGCAAGCTTTCCGGCTGCAAGATCCTTCTCGATAACAGCGCTCGCGCCCTGAAGCTTATTATCCTGTGCTAAAACAGGGATTCCGCCGCCACCGCATGCGATAACAACCTGATCTGCATCAACAAGAGCCCTGATAGCGTCCTTTTCCACTATATCAACAGGCTTTGGAGCTGCCACAACTCTTCTGTAGCCTCCCTCAACCTGTGTCACATGATTGCCCTTTTTCTCCTCTTCCTCAGCCTCAGCCTCTGTCATAACACGGCCGATAATCTTTGTCGGATGATAAAAAGCCTCATCATATGGGTCAACAACCACCTGTGTAAGTATTGTAGAAACGGTCTTGTAAATTCCTCTGCCAAGAAGCTCTGTACGGATAGCATTCTGTAAATCATATCCTATATAGCCCTGGCTCATTGCAGAGCAGACAGCTGTAGGTGTAGCTGTATACTCAGGATAAATCCTGCAAAACTCAGACATAGCGGTGTGAATCATGCCCACCTGCGGTCCGTTGCTGTGTGTGATAACAACCTCATAATCGTCCCTGATAAAATCTGCAACTGCCTTTGCTGTATGCTTTGTAGCCTCGTGCTGCTCCGGAAGAGTTGTTCCAAGAGCATCATGTCCGAGTGCGATAACTATTTTTTTCTTCTTCATGCCGACCTCCTATGCTGCATCCGCTCAATGTGTATTATATCTCATAATCATAAACCGATGTGT